>Ga0181399_1000502_pt1 | contig 14337 bp, 12 predicted proteins | sample 22SPOviralmetaG_FD_130128 | JGI IMG/M metagenome (GOLD analysis project Ga0181399, IMG submission 130128) | Marine viral communities from the oligotrophic San Pedro Time Series (SPOT) site, San Pedro Channel, CA, USA - 22 SPOT_SRF_2011-05-21 | ecosystem: Environmental > Aquatic > Marine > Strait...
GATACTTACATAAAATTATTAAATATTTATAAGGCATCATTTGGTAAAAAAAAGGTGCTCAATGCTGAATTAAAAAGATTATTAAAATTTAGATATAAATTATTTACATATGACAGTTTTGCTAAATATATAAATGAAAATTATAAAGACAAAATTGTTGAAAATAAAGTAATAATTGTCGATGAAGCTCATAATATAAGGAGTACAAATAACAAAGATAAATATTCTTTTACTATTTTATCTGATGTTTTAGAATCGGGTGTCAATAACAAATTGGTATTACTATCAGCTACACCAATGTACAATGAACCTCGTGATATTTTAGACTTATTTAAATTAATGTTATTAAATGATAAAAGAATTAGTATTATTAATAATAATCCCAAAATATTTAATAATCAAAAATTAGTAATTGATGATGAAGTCATTAAGTTAATTAAAAAATTATCGTCTACTTATATATCATACTTAAGAGGAAAAAACCCTTTTACATTTGCATTAAAATTGAATCCAGAAAATAGTGGTATACCTGTTTTAAAAAAAGTACCAGTTAGAGATCCATCTAATAAGCCAATACCTAAAAATGAATTAACTTGGTTAAATAATATTGATAATGGTATTGTAACATCTAATTTAAGTAGTTCTCAAAAAGAGCATATAAAAAGATTGGGTATTGATGATGAAAAAGTAGATGAAGATTATAGTGACGATATTGAAGATAGTAGTGATGATTCAAAAAATGATAAATCTGAAAAAAATAAAAATATGAAATTGTTGCAACCGATGAATATTGTTTATGATAACGAAATAGGTAACAAGGGTTTTTTTACATTTTTTACAAAAGTAAGAGATACTGATCCATTGTCTGTAAAATATACAAAAAAATATGAAAATGCATTGATGCCCACATCAGATAATTTGGGTAAGTATTCAGGTAAATTTTTAACAATTTGTGATATAATTAAGAAATCTAAAGGCGTGGTAGTTATTTATTCGAGATTTTTGTACTCGGGTATTTTACCATTTGCAGTATGTTTAGAACACATGGGATATAATAGAGAAGGTGCTAATAATATATTAAACAGTCCAGAAATTATTGATAATAAACCTGTTTATGAAAACGTAAAAAATCCCAAATACTGTATTTTAACAAGTGACAATAAAGAAATAATGGGATCTACGAATATTGATACACTAATTAATAAAATAAATAAACCTGAAAATATCAATGGTGAATTAATAAAAGTTATATTAATTACACCTGTTGCAAGTGAAGGTTTGAGTTTTTATAATGCGCGCGAAATACATTTAATAGAACCATGGTATCATTTTAATCGTCCTGAGCAAATTATAGGTAGAGGTATTAGAAATTGTAGGCATCAAAATTTACCACTTGATGAAAGAAATACTACGGTATATATGCATGCAAGTAAAAACAATGACGATAAAAAAGAAACAATTGATATTCATGCTCTTAGAATTTCAACACGAAAATATATTGATAGTACAATAGTTGATAAAATTATTAGAGATAATGCTGTTGATTGTATACTGATGAAAAATATAAATTATTTTCCAAAATCTATATTTAATATCGGTAAAGTAAAACTCAAAACATCGCAAAATAAAATATATGAATATAATTTCGGCGACGAATTACATTATGAACCAGTATGTAAAGATAATATTGCTAAATTAGATACAGATGGATATAATATCGAATCTTATAAACATTTGCTAAAAAGAACACAAAATTCATTGAAACAATATTTACAAAATAAAATAGATAATGGTGTATTTTTTATAGATTATGGCGAAATAAAAGATTCGATAAATATTGATGATGAATTATTGTCATACACAATTAGAAAATCAATTTACCCATATAATTTATTAAATAATTATTTTTTAATAATGCACAACAATGGTATAAAAATAATTAGTGATAACTTAAAGAAAATAAATAAACTTAGTATCATAATTGATAAAGTTGCTGCTAAAGATGATGTTGTTGTAAAATCAAAAGATAAATCATCACATGGTAAAGCACCATCTTATTTGGATTTAATTGATATAGATGTTAAAGATATTAATTCAACAACTGTATCATTATATTTAAGTTTAGATAATGCTAAATTTTTATTATTAATTAAGTCAATATTAAAATCAGAATATACTGATGAAAAAACAACTTTTCTCGAAAAGTGCCTATATAAACAAGGAGTATTAATTAAAAAAGAGGAAATACCATCATATACTAAAAATACTAATAAATATATCGGATATGTCAATATTTACGACTTAAATAATAAAGAAAATGATGTTGCAAAAATAGATATCAATATGTTATCAACTGAAACAAATAAATTCGAAAATGCATCTAAACGTATGATAGACGAATTTGTAAAATCGAGAAAGAATTCAATTCAATTACCCGATGACATGTCTCGCGAGGAAATGCCTTGGGGATTCATTGAACCAGCAAAAAGTAAAGATACTATAATTAACAAATTTAAAATATTTTCAACAGATCCGGTTGTAGGTAAGGGGAAAAAAACAGGTCGCGTTTGTGATACATATCAAGATGTAGATCATAATAGATTTATGAACCAAATAAATAAAACCAGAGATGATAAACATAAATTCAAAAACAAAAAAATATTCTGTAATACAATTGCAACTAAATTGATGAATGAGAATAAACTAATTTTATTACCAATTTATAAACCTAAATAGTTAGTTCTAACGTTTCTGTATACTTTTCTTTATTATATGTTATCATTGCACCATTATAATTTATTATTTTGTTTAAAATAAATGATACAAATAATGCTGTTGATTTATTCCATTTATTATTTACTATACCAGACATTATTTCTGAATTTTTAGTAGCACCAAATACTTTATTAAATTCTATTTGAGATATAAATTTAATTAATTTATCTTTTATTTCATTTGTAAAATCAGGAAAACTATTTGTTTCTCTTACTATAAGTTCGATTGGTTTAATTAATTCTTCTTTTTTCTTTTGAGATTTTTTTTTACTACTTTTTATAATTTCATTATCTACATATTCTATTTTTTTGACAATAGGTTCTATGTATTTAATATGTTGAGTAAACATATTATATGTTTCAGCATTATTTGGCTTCCAAATTAATTCATTGTCGCATTTTGACTCTAATTTATCATATAATACTTTAATCATTATTTTATATATAAAAATTGCTATATTTCTATATCATTTTTTATGCTATTAAATAATCTTCATAATTTAACTCTTTTTCATATTGATTACATAATAAAGAATTTTGCTTGCTAAATTTTTTCTTAAGCAAATAAAATTTCATACTTGATGAAAATTTCTGTTTTGGTACAACAGTTGCACTATTTAATTCAGTAACTTCTTCATCAATACTTTTAATATCATCTCTATCTTTATTATTTTTTTGAATTATAGAATCATTAAGTTTCTCTTTAATAGTTTCATATTTAGATATTTCATTCTGAGATTTAATACAAAAAGAAATATAATTATTAATTTTAACTAAACTGTCCTTTGATAACCAATTTAAATTTAAAAACACACCATTATTATTTTTTGTATAATTAATATTATACTTTTTAATAATATTAAAAAGCTCAATTAATTCATTTGATGTAAGTCGTGATATATTATTTTGTATTAGTTTACATAACTCGCTTTTATTCATTTTATTTATTATAATATTTTTATATATTTATATACTAAAAGTCATCATTTTCACCAATATCATCAATTTCTGTATCCATATCGTCTACTTCTAATTCATCATCAAATTCTTCTTCTGATTCTTCTTCATCATCATCATCATCTTCGTCATCATCTTCTCCTTCAACATCATCGTATTCTATTTTTTTAATATTCATTTTAACTTTTTTATCGTTATCTACATCTTCTTCTTCTTCTTCATCTTCTTCTTCATTATCGTCCATAATATCAGTATATACTTCAATATTGTCATCATCATTATCTTCGACATCTGAAGGTTCGTCATCAATATATTCATCAATTTCTATTTTTTCTTCTTTATCCTTAATTATTTTACCTACAATAGATATCATTTTATCATATAAAGTAAATTTTTTACCACAAACTTGAACATTTACTGTATCACCAATGTTAACATCGTCAATATTAACTTCTGATTGAATACCGGAAGTGATTCTTGGTATAATTACTTCTAATATAGACATATCATTATAAGATCCAATTGCCCTCAATCCCAAATTATTTTTAGCTTTAATTACACATTTAATAATTGAGTCTTGTGTTGGATTGCATATTTCAGCAATACAGCTTAAATCATATGCAATATTTCCGTTCAAATGAGATTCTTTACAATAACCTATTGATCTTTTAATTACTTTGATACTATCCTTTTTTATATAACCATGTTTACTACAATTATTCTCAAGCGTAGTTTTAACTTTTGTTAAAATAGTTGTATCAAAATTTTTATTAAGCTCTTTTGGAGTTAATATTATAGTTGTATTAAACTTAATTGGCATAAACATTTTTGACATTACTCAGGAATTTAATCTATAAGAATATATCATTTTTTTTATTTATATATTAAAAATTGATAATCTATATTATATTTTTATTTATTAGAGAACTAATATGGAAATTTCCAAAGATCATTCTATATTTTCAATTATTGATAAACATTATTCGTTGATAGAAGAAGATTGTAAATCTTGTATTAAAGTAACTAATTCTATATCATGGAATGATGTGGAATATGAAAATTTTATTAATGTAATGAAGTCAATGAATTATACAGAAGATGTTGAACCGCAAATATTAGAAGTCTATGCAATGGATATAATATTGAAAATTTCTGGAAATGCCAGTATAATTAAGTATTGTCAAAATAGCAAGTTTAAAAGTAAAAAGTTTGAATGGTTTAAAAATAAGGTAATTTCTAAAGATATTGTTAATGATTTACTTAATTCAAATTTAAACTTTTATTCTGTAAAAACAACTCTAACAACTGATGCAAATATTCCTACAAATTGGAATAATATTAGAAAGTATTTTAAAGTTGTTAAAAATATCAAATATACAGATCCAAAAACACAAGTTAAATATATTGTGAGCATTACTAAGGGAAATGATATTGAATATGATGAAACTAAAGATGATGATATGTTTTATAGTATAACAAATTCTGGAATTTTAGCAACAAAGCAAAAATACGAATTTTATATTGATATAACAAATACAGAAAAAGATAATATACTACCTGCATTGATTAAAATGGAACAATCATTACATTTATCAACATTTATAATATCTAAAACACAGCAGCAAGAAATTATCAATAAATACTATGAGCTTGTCAAAGACGATATTACAATAAAATCTTATAATAATAGAAATCCAAATCGTCCACCATTAATCACACCAAAACCGGTAACACTTGAAAAAATAAATATATTAAATCCGGATGATTATGGGATTGTAAGTATATTATCTGAATATACAGTTGCGGAAAAAGCAGATGGGGAAAGATTATTAATGTTTATTGATGATCAAGGAAAAGTATATTTAATTAATAACACATATATGGTAATAGATACTGGAATATCAAGCACAAAAGAGCTATATAACACTTTAATAGATGGTGAATACATTACATGTAATAATAGAAAAGACAATTCAAATAAAGGATTATATGCCGCATTTGATATTTATTATTATGGTGGAGATAAAATAACTAATTTGCCATTGATTGATAATGATCAAAAAGTTAATACCAGATATAAATATCTATTAAAAACTGTTAGCCAATTAAAACAAAATGAATATTCTATGGATTATATAGTCAAAGAGCATTTATTTAATTCTGATATATTAAAAGATTGTGATAAAATCTTATCTGGTAGCAAGGTTTATCCTTATGATATTGATGGTTTGATATTTACTCCAGCTAAATTAGCACTTTATTCATATTATACAAATAAAGTTATGCCTATTACTGATAATGTTAAATGGGATAGAGTATTTAAATGGAAACCACCTGAGCAAAATACAATAGATTTCTTGGCGAAGCAGGCGAGAACAACAACTATTGATGGAATAAAATACAAAGAATTTTTATTATATGTGGGTTATAATGCTTCACAATGGGAACCTTATACAATCGATGAAGCTCTAAAAATAGCATATAACAAAGAATATAGATTAATGATACAAAATAAAAAGAAATCTTATATACCCAAATTATTTCAACCTAATATATACTATGAAAAAGGTATCGAAAAGCTACTGGTTAGAATAGATTCTAATGGAAAATCTAAATGTGAAAGTGGGGAAGTTCTTGAAGGCGATATAATAATTGAATGTATTTATCAGCTTGATAGTGCTATACCTGCGAATATGAGATGGAAGCCAATGCGTATTCGTGAAGATAAAAATCGTATTTATAAAATGGGTGAATTATCTAAAACTGCAAATGATATGAGTGTTGCAATTAATATATGGCGATCTATACATAATCCAGTAACTGAAAGTATTATTAGAGGAAATAAGCCGATTATAAATATGGATGTTAATGAAAGTGAAAGTGAAAGGCTATTGGAGGCTGATGATATTTATTACTCTCGTAATATCCCAAGAGATGCTATGTTTTCATATAACATGTTGCAATTTCACAATTTGGGAATAAAAAGAATGCTTTATAGTAAGCCTAAAAATAAAAATAATTTGATTGAATTAGCATGTGGCGAAGGAGGTGACATGTCTCGTTGGATTGATAATGGTTATAAATTTATTTTAGGAATTGATTTAGTTAAAAATAATATTTATGGCCCTCGCACAGGTGCTTATAGCAGAATGTTAGAGAATAGAAAGAAATTTTTCAGAAATACCAATGTTAAGGATAAAATTTTATTTCCAAATATGGTATTTGTTGCTGGAGATTGTGGAAAAAGCATTATGGACGGTGAATGCTCGCTTTCAATAAATGACCAAGAAAGTTATAATATGTTACAAACAGTATTAAATAAACGAAAAGGCGATATGCAGAAACATTATTCACATATTATCGGTCAAGGAGCTAACGGATTTGATGTATGTTCTTGTATGTTTAGTATTCATTACTTCTTTAAAAGCGAGGAAACACTTGATTCATATTTAATGAATGTTAGTTCTCTTCTAAGAAAAGATGGCACATTCTTCTGTACTTTTATGGATGGTAAAAGAATAGAAGATGAAATAAATAGTACTAATGGTGATATGATTGAAGGTGTTAAAAATACTGAAATTAGTGTTAAAAATAAAGTACCAATATGGGCTATAATACGTAGATATAGCAAAGATGATAAAAATATGTATAATAGAAAAATAGATGTATTTATTGAATCGACGAGCAAATTCATACCTGAATATTTGGTTTCATATGAATTATTAGTTGAAAAATGTAAAAGTTATAATTTAGAATTGGTTGAAAGTGAATTATTTTCAGAATATTTTAATAAAATTAAAGAAGAAATTCCAGAAGATGATAAAGAAAAAGAAAATATTCATAAAATTGTAATGGAACTTGATAAGGATCCAGTGCAGAAGAAATTCAGTTTCTTTAATAGATGGTGTGTATTTAAAAAGATTTAATTATTTCGTATATAAGCGTTTATTTATTTTTTAAAATATAATTAAGATGATATTATTTTATAGCCCCCAATGCAATCATTGTAATATGTTAATTGATAATATTAAAAGATATGATAAAGAACAAAAAATTAAATTAGTATCAATACATGATTTATTATCTGAAAATATTGGTATAGAAAAAACAATACATTCTGTTCCTGCATTTATGATATTACCTTCAAAAGAATTATTATTTGGTAAGTCAGTATTTGATCATCTATTATTACCCGGAAGAGGTATTTTATCTAATACGCAAAACACGCGATTAGAACGTCCAGAGACAACAAATCAAGATATAGATAATTTAAAAGCGTCAAAGCCCATTGAAAACAGTGAAAATCCAGATGAACCATTTGCTTATTCATTAGGTGGATTTAATTTCTCTGACGGATTTTCATCAATAGACGAAAATAATACTGGCGAATGCAAAGATAAAGGATATAATTGGGATTATATTACAAATGATAAAAACATTACTGATAATATAGGTGAATTTAAAATTTCAGAAGAATCAAATAAATCAATGCCATCTTTAGATGAGTTAAAAAGAATGCGCGATGAAATAAAATTTGATTAATTAAAATATATAAGGAATATCTCACATATTTTTATATATAATAATGTCAAATCAATTTGTTTTTAATCAATATTATATTGATTTTATTAAACGTTTAAAACAAGCTTCGAGAAATATTAAAGATGAAGGTAAGGAAAATAAAAATTATGAATTAGCTAAAGAAGTTATGAAATCTATTAAAAATAATTATGTAACTCTAGACAAATCGTCGGATGAATATATAATATATATAAATAAATTGCCAGATACATTTTGGCCATCTTATGTAGATGCAACATGTGAAAATATCAATGAATGGTTTGATAGTGAAACTGTTAAAGACGTTGAATTATATCAAAATATAACAATTGCAAATGTGCGCAAGTTAATTAATGATGATTTCCTTTGCAATCATTTTTTAACTGTGTTTTACTTGTTTAAATCTGAATTAAGTGAAGAAAATGTTAAAAAATATGTATCAATATTACAAGAATCATTTAAGACAGAATTATATGAAGAATTAGAAAATGAAGAACATAAAAATTTATTAAAAAGATTAAATGAAATTAAAAAGCGTAACATAAAAGAAAAAACTGGTGTGAATATGGCAGGGATGGAAGATACAACTCTTGGCAAATTAGCTAAGGAAATATTGGATGATGTTGATGTTGACAAATTACAACAATCATTAGGCGACAAAGGCGATTTATTGAAGGCAATTGGTGATCCCGATAGTGGTTTCAGTGACTTGATTTCAAATGTAAGTAGAAAAATGGCTACTAAAATATCGAATGGTGAGCTCAAGCAAGAAAATCTTCTACAAGATGCTATGAAATTCGCCACTACGATGCCGGGACTATTTGGAGGGGCAAATCAAGGAGGTTCTGGAAATTCAAATAAACAACAACAAGACATGGCTAATATGATGAATATGATGAATAATATGATGAATAATAAAGATAGCGCAAATATGTTTAAAAATATGATGGGTGGTGCTGGTGCTGGTGCTGGTGCTCGTAAGGGAAGCAGGGCATCTTATAATAAACATGCTTATAAAAAAGCTATGGCTGCTAACAAACTTAAAAATAAATTAGCAAAACGTCAAGAAGAAAATCAAGAAGTTTCTAATGAATAAAAATAATATAAATATTTAGAGTAATAAACAAAATGTTTTGGTTAGACAATATATCAGAATTAACTAAATCAACAATAATTCCAGATATTAATATGACTATAGAAGAAAAAATTAATACAATAATACGTTTTATATTATTTGTAGGATTAATATGTAGTTTAATATTTAACGATACTCGATATATATTATTTGTTATTATTATTATGATTTTTTCTATATTAATTATAAATTATCAGTATGAAAAAAATATGAAAATCGAAAAATATTTAAATTTAAATGATTTAGATATAGTTGACAATACCCCATGTGTTAAACCAACTGAATCTAATCCATTTATGAATCCCAACATTCTCAATATAAATGATGATAGTGCAGTGTTTAGTGCATGTCCTATTACAGATAATAAAACAAGTGGTGATATGGATAAATTATATTTTAAAAGAATATTTAGAAATACTGATGACATATATGATAAAGCTACACAAGATAGGCAATTTTATACAGTACCATCGACTACATTTCCAAATAATAGAGAAGATTATATAGATTGGTTATATAATCGTGGTCCATCGTGTAAGGAAGGTAATGGATTAAAATGCTATACCAATTTATATAATAATGTAAAGAATTCTGTTAAAATCTAATTATAATATACTTTTTTTTATAAAATTATAATTATTTATAATTATTGCAATATGTTGCGTAAAATTATCATAATACTTTTAATGAATGGTTAGAAGAATTTTTAGATATAACGTAATTTGCGAATTATGATAAGGATAATTGATTTTTTTAAGTTTCTTAATAATTAAAAAGTTGTTAAAAAAGCTTTATTATTCTATATATAAATAAATAATATTTTTAATATTTAAAATGAAAGAAAAAACGAGCGTTATGTATTATTATGTAGTAAATGATGATGATACCAATGAAAGCAAAATAGAATATGAAAAATACTCTAAATATACAGATGATAAAGAAAAATTATTAACCTATAAAAAAAATACCTTATATGATGTTCAAACAGGACACGTAATTAATAATGAAACTTTTAATGAATTACATAAAAATGAAAATAATATCAATGAAATAATCGGCAATAGTTTAAATAATACTAAGTGGAAAATAATAGAAAGTAATAATAATATAATTGAAAAAACTTATTCAAAGGAATATGATAATCTAAAGTTGGATATAAATTATGATATTATTAAAAAATGTGAAACTAAATATTTAGATGATAAATAAAAAATTTTATATATTATTTAAGAATAGATAGATAATGAGTAATAAATTTGATGGCTCTACGAGTTTATGTACTGATACATGTTGGAAGGTAGCTAAGGATTTACATAATAAAAAAATAGAAGGCTATAATATTTTTCCAAATAATCCCATTGATTGTACAAGTCCATATGTTAGAATGACTGATATGTATTTAGATCATCCTAACTTAAGAGGTCGTCCCGGATATGGGTTAGCTGATGATTGCTTGATAGATAGTTATTCTAAACTTAGAAATGATCCATCGTCCATGACACATGATAAATGCAGAATGCAATTATTAAGCCGTATATTTACTTCTGGGCCTAATTTAAGATGTGGTAAAACAAATATTGGTAGCGAATTGCAACTTATACAAGGTGATAATACTAATAATGTACAATGTAGAAAAAGTATTATGGAAGAAGAAATGAATAATTTTATGCCCTTATTAGATTGTGTTAAAGATGTGCAAGATCCCGATAACATTGTACCAAAATGGGTGAATGGTGGCGAAGATACCAGATCTTACATTAATAGAGCAGAATTTAATAAACACTGTAATTGGCAAGGAAGAAATAGAAACTTTTCTATATAATTAAAAAAATCTTATATTATAGAAGATATGAGTTTTAATAGAACAACATACGACAATTGTTCATATAAGCAAGAGTTACAGGGTAACGTTAGCACTTTACAATATTTATTATCTCCATACAGATACGAACATGCTAACAAATGTAGACATCAATTAGGTTTTATTGGAGGTACATCTGTATCTCACATTAAAGGCAACTTAGTTGATTTAGATAGTGAATTACGAGGACAAACAAGAATTGTATCTAAATGTAATACAAACCAATATGTACCGACAGGTGATGGTATAATCAAAAATGATAAAACTCCTCCAATAGATACTGCAATGCTTCACCTACCCGCTTGTCAATCTATAATGTATCGTGAAATACCTGCTCCTCCAAAAATAAACTATGATAAATGCTAAATTATTTTTAACACATATTTCCTAAGTAGTTAAATATGAAGTAATAAATTAAATATAGTGGACCTAACATAAATGCAAAAAATGCAAATATTAATCTAACAATCATATTATCAACTGTCCCTCCCCATTTGCAGGAAAAAGATAAAAATGCCGATACTAAAGCTATAAGCAATGTTAAAATGTATAACATAGCTACATAAATATTATCTAATGCTGTCCATCTGTACGTGTAAGAGGGATTATATCCGTTAATGTACAAATATAATGTTTCAATTGAGTTATAAGTAATTTCAACTTCATTATTAGCAAATTTTTCAAATAATATAAACATATCTATTTATTTGATACATAAAATAATATATTATTTTATTAGATATGGACAAGTATATAGATACAAGATTAAACTATGATAGTTGTAGTTATAAAGAAAAATTAAGAAGAACTGTTGGTCCTGGATTATATCAGTTGGAGACGCCTTATAATGATTGCTTAGATTGTTCACAAGATGTTCCAGCAGATCCTTCTTTAAGATATCAAAAATATGGTCAAAACATGTGCTCGATGAAAAAATCTGTTGATGACTCAAGTGAATTATTAGGTCTTAATTATAAAAATACCAAATGTAATGCAGAACAATTTGTCCCCGGTAATTATGAGAAATCGGGATGCTTTATAAGAGGGACAACTGATCCCAGACAATGTACCGCACCACGCGAAGATACACGTTTATCGAATCCACCATGTACTTTAAAAGAAACTGGTATAAATAGATGGGAATGGTTATGCTTTGACCCACAAGAAAGAGCTATTGAGGGATTTGATAGAGTACCAGTTAATTATAGAATGGTGGCAAAAGATAATCATGTTCCATGCATTGAAGAGCCATTAGACCAGTCTATGTTTCAACCAAATAATGATGCTGATCTTAATCAACTTGAAAAATGGAAAAATTGTAATGGTGATAATAAATTATACACACCCGGATATCCATACGGATCAATGTATACAGGTGTTTCTTGTAATAATTAATTTTTGTATATATTAATGTATTTTTTATCCTTTATTGATTAGAGACAAATAATGGAATTATTAAATAATGACATACCATCTATGAAAAATATATATGATTCTACATATTGGAATCAAGTCAAAAAAGATGAACAACAAAGGGGAAATAAATTATACGAGATGGCTAAGGATCCTTATAATACAGGTGTAGTATCAATTCCAGGGAGTAATTCAAATATATTTAAAAAAATGAATTTTGAAGAACCTGAATTAAGCGATGAGCAGTATGTAAGATCATTAACAGGTGAAAAAGTAGATCGAAATTCTTTTAAACATAATAACATGACGCCATTTTTACGTAAAAATATAACACAAAATACCAGTATTGAAAATATGTCACCATATTTAGATGCCAAAACTGGGAGCAATCAATACTGGCAAAGTAAAAAAGAGGTACCTTGTATGTTTAAACCTACTGCTAATTCTGGTGGTAATATATGTGGTATGAAAAACAATGATGATTTCTTTAAATCGCGTATAGATTTTAAAGAGAAGGCTAACAATTTTTTCCCAATTGAACAAGTTAAAGTTGGTCCTGGTTTAAATCAAGGTTACGGATCAAGAGGTTATGGAGGTTTTCATCAAACAGACTTAAATGATTTAGCAAGACCTAAAAATTTAGAAGACTTGCGAAGTAGAATTAATCAAAAAGAAACCTATTACAAAATACCTGTTAAAGCACATGCTAAAGGCACAGATCAACGCGGTATACAAATGCCACTTGATAAAAATCGTCCAGAAACTGTTTATGAACAACGTGAAGATATGTGGATAAAAACAATGGGTGCAAATACTAAAGAAACTCTTAGAGCTGCTCAAAATATAAGACCTACAACACGTCAAGAATCTCATGTAGAATATTCTGGTAATGTTTCATTAAATGATAAAAATGCGGGTTATGGTGATGATTACGGTAAAGATAATTTAATGGTATATGATAATGAACGAATTACAACAGAGCAAAATACGGTTGTATCGAATGTAACAAGTGTTGTAAAAGCAATTGTATCGCCAGTAATTGACGCATTAAAATATTCGATGAAGGAATATACAGTAGAATCTGAACGTGGTGTAGGTAATCCAAGTATACAAATACCTTCAAAAGCTACAACTTATGACCCTGACAATCATATTATGAAAACTACTGTAAAAGAAACAACAATACATGATAGTGAATTAACCAATTTATCAGGAAGTAAAGAAACATATTCTACAATAACTGATCAGGCAAAGACTACTGTAAAAGAAACAACAATACATGATAATATAGTTACTAATATTAAAGCAAATGAAACAGGATATACTACATCTGATGATAATGCTAAAACAACTATACGCGAAACTGTTAAAGCCGTAGATACTGTTAGAAATATTGGAGGTGTAACATATAAGGTAACAGTATATGATCCAGAAATAGTAGCTAAAACAACTGTAAAAGAAACAACTTTAGTAAGCAAGTCTCAGTACGGTTTTTTAAGTGGTATAATAGAAGGATTATTTGGCGGGTATCTAAACAAAGAAATAGATCTCAAAAATACACACAAACAATTCTTATCAGATACAAATGAATATGGTATTGCAGGAGCAGCAAATGAACATAGACAACGTGATAGATA
>Ga0181399_1000503_pt1 | contig 14326 bp, 19 predicted proteins | sample 22SPOviralmetaG_FD_130128 | JGI IMG/M metagenome (GOLD analysis project Ga0181399, IMG submission 130128) | Marine viral communities from the oligotrophic San Pedro Time Series (SPOT) site, San Pedro Channel, CA, USA - 22 SPOT_SRF_2011-05-21 | ecosystem: Environmental > Aquatic > Marine > Strait...
ACTTATTGTATCCTAGGTTTAAGGCATTATTACCGACACTAAAAATATACCCAGATATAGGATCGTTACGATTAGTGTTTAGGGGTACGTTTCTACGTTGTACAGGTCTAAGTGGTATATGTTCAAAACGTGTCGAATTATTCTTAGTAATTCTTAAACCAGATCGATCAAGTGTTCTTGGTATGATTCTAAGGTTTGGGTTACTATGTATATAAATGGAACTCAGGATTGGAAGACGACCGATCTCATCTGGTAACGAGGTTAACTTATTAAAGCCTAAAAAAATTATCTCGAGTTTTTTAAGCTTACCAATCTCTTTTGGTATCGATGTTAATTTATTACCAGCCAATCCAAGATACCTAAGTTTTTTAAGGTTACCGATTTGTCGTGGTACCGATTCTAAATAATTTTGAGACAATCTAAGTTCTTCAAGTTTTTTAAGTTTGAATATTGATTCTGGTATCGAGTTTAAACGATTACCCTCCAAATCAATATAAATAAGGTTTTTAAGGTTACCAATAGATGATGGTAACGAGTTTAAACGATTATCCTCCAAGTCAAGTATCGTAAGTTTTTTAAGTTTACCAATAGATGATGGTAAACTGGTTAAGTTTTTATGTGATAGATTAAGGACTGTAATATTCATGTTCCTAACACCGAGGTTATGAAGTTCCTGGGGAACACTGGAGTTACTCATATACCTTTACTTGGTATTTTTATTAGTTTTAATATATTCTTCTGCTTTTTTGGGTTCGTGACATATTACGTCTCCACAATGGTCGCGGTTCTGGTAGACGGAGTTTATGGACGTGAGTAGTTCACTACACGATTTTACCGCCCACCGCCCCAGAACGGGTCGTGGTTCGGGTTTCGTTAAAAAATCAATAAATTTACGTATCATTTCTACTATTTTTTCAATTTCAATTTTTATATAGGTTTATGGTAAGATGATAGTTGCATTACTCCTCCTTATCATAAACGTGTTACTATTCGTAAACACGAAAGAACCACGGGAAATAATCGAGGTTCGCGAAAAGTATAGAATTCTCAGGGAACATCTCATAGAAACTGAAAATAAGAAATTTGAAATGTTACAGAATGAAGTACCCATAACGGCACATTACAGTATTGCTAAAGGGGCTATAGGGTACAACACCAATAAAGGAAATGAAATAGGTTTGTGTATAGACGGAGATACGAACGAGATTTTTCACGTTTTAATACACGAACTTGCACATTCGACTGTAGACGAGTATTCGCACAGTAAAGAGTATTGGAAAAACTTCAAGGAGTTACGCGAAATATGTGTTAATTTGGGTATATACCAAAAAATACCCAAAAAAACGGAATTCTGTAATAAACATGTTCAGGATAAATAATCTAACCTTATATTAACAATATGTCTGAAAACGTGGCATCGTCCGCCCAAATATTACAAGCTATCATAGCTTGGGTATCATACATGACTTTATCAAGTGTCCCTATGTTATCTAATAATTATGGAGTTAATTTAGTAACTCTTTTCTTTATCATACCTAACTTTTTACTCTATTCTATGAAAGGTGATAACTTTTTGGCCTACATGGCCATAGATCAAAGGTTCATGTTGGTCGCAACTATATCGGCAACACTGTTTGCTGCGTTGGTAACCCGAGCATCTAAAGGCGCTATAACAAATATGGAAAATTATGGTAAAACTACGAAGAGTACGGGATCTATTCTTGCACTTCGCGTAGTAAGTTTTCTATTTGGTTTACTTACTGCTTATATAATCCTTCAAAGAAAAGGTATTTTTGCTAATTCTGCTTAAGCGTATCTTCTAGCAACATAGAACACAACCGCGGCAACTGCTCCGGTTGATGCCAATCCAATAACACTTCGGTTCCCTTGTCGTTAAGAAACGATGGTACAAAGTTTGCGAGTTTTTCTTGAACTGGCTTACTAATTGCTATCGCAGTACAAACCGCGACGACGAGAGCTTGAAACTGTTCATCAGTTAAATTAAATGGGTTTTTATTTTCGGATTTTTTATCACTTCGTTGAGTAGGTTGTTGTTGCGCTTGCATCATTGGTGTTTGCATCTGCATTTGGGTCATTCGTGGATCTTGTGCCATCATTGGTGGTTCGAGTGGAGCTTCTGGTTGTCCCATTATATCTGAAATTGATGTAGAGTCCATTGTCTGTTTATTTTCACTCACATTTTTTTCAGCCATAAAACTCGGCATTTGTTGTTGCTGCTGAATGGGTGGTAGTTGTGGTACTTGAGATGGTCCCGAATCATTCGGTATGAAATTGGTCGTATGGTTATTATTAAGGTTAACCATACCATCCCCATTATCAGAAAGGTTCATTGTGTAAACGTCCGTCATATAGTATACATGTGTTTTTCGTTTTTTTACGTTTACGCGTTAGCCTGGATTATTTACGTAAAGTATAGTTTGGGTACAAACAACCAAATGTTTTTACTATTCTGGGTAAATCGTTTAATTCGTCAAAATCAGACATGTCGTGATCAATATAGACCGTTTTTGTTTCGTGACAAACATCGACTAATACACGGTACCCATCGTCTGTATTATACGTAGTACCGTTTATCTCGTTAAACGCTGGATATACCAGTGATATGTTTTTAGATGTTGGTGTATGTGTTATGTTTAAAGCCGTACAGATTTTTCTAGATAAAACTCGTATCATTTCTTCTTAGTAATTTTTAATGCAGTCGTCTTTTTAACTGCATTTCTATCACCTATTTTCATGTTACCGTGTTTTGGATTAAACATCTTCTTATGTGTTTGCCAATATTGGGGTGCACCAACCTTAAAGTTTTTTCTAATCTTTGCTTTATACCAAAAAACACAATCTTCTATTCTATTACTCTTAGACGTATTATCTAATACCAAACACTCATAATTTTCAGTACAAGAGTCCATAACTTTATTGAACATTTCGAATGTTGGAAATATACCAAAAAAGTTTTTGAATAGTTTCTCACGGTTTTGAATGATATTTTCACGTAAAATGAAAACATAATCTATATTTGCCCTGAGTGCTGGTGGGAGGTCCATGCAGTATTGCATAGTTAACATAAAAAATATCTTCCAATGGCGACCGTTCATAAAACATTGACGAATACACGTATCTTTCATAAATTTTGAATCGTACATACAATCATCTAAAAGTAAAAACGCTCCACAATTCGGTTTACCTGCTCCAACAAGTTTCCTCTGTCTATCCATAACTCGTTCAATAGCTTCCCTATCGTAATCTCCATATATAAACAAGTCTGGTATATACTGTTGATAATAATGATTTCCTTCTTCTGTTGCCGATAAAACTATTCCTGCTGGTAAATGCTTTTTGTGATACAAGATATCAGTAACAAGTGTTGATTTACCCGTGTTACGTTTTCCTATGAATACACACACCTTATCATCGGCCATACCCTCGGGTTTGAATTTTCGAAGTTGAAGATTCATCTAATCTAGTATATTGCCTCGTTTTATTTTATAAAATTTTACTCACATACAATAAGAATGGCTGGTAGAATAAACCTCGCTATCACAGGAGCTCAGGACCAATGGCTTACTAACGAACCCGAATTTTCCCATTTCCTGATGAACTATAAAAGGCATACAAAGTTCTCAACCGAAAATATAGAAACTCCTTTCGATGGTGATCCAAATTACGACACGTCCGTAGAATGTCGTATACCAGATAATAAAGGTGATCTTGTACGAAGTATGATGCTTAAGTTTACTTTACCTCAACCTACCGTACCTAATAAATCATTTATAGTGACCGCCTCTGATGGTAAATATTTTATAGACGGTGATGAACAGGCAACACTTACATTGTACGAAGGTACGACATATACTTTTAGTGTTAACGCATCTAGTCACCCATTTAGGTTTTCTACAACGACACCTAGTACGTCTGATTACACAGATGGTGTTACTGACCCCGGTACAGCTACAGTCACGTTTACACCGACTTCAACTACACCATCAATTTTATACTATTATTGTTCTGCACACTCGAATATGGGTGGTCAGATAAATGTGAAAAGTCTTAGGTACCGGGAATCTATAGGTGCGCAGATAATAGAACACGCAGACTTACGTATAGGTGGTCAAACAATTGAACGTATAACCGGTGATTATATATACATGTACAATCAAATACACCACACACAAGACGACACTGACCAGGGACTTTATTTTCTAACGGGACACGGACAATATATATCAACGAGTTCTGATTGGGATTATAGTGTTATGTTACCGTTTTACTTTTTCAGAAATCCAAGTTTATCTATACCCGTGTGTGCACTCACAAAACAGATGGTTGAAGTTGAATTAAAATTTAAAAAACTTGAAGACGTAACTGTTTCGTATACAAGAACGGATGGAACAATTTCAAATCCACCTTTAGGTGTATCTTCATCTATAAAGAAAGTATCACTCGTGACGGATTTCTTTTTCGTGACGGAAGACGAGAAGAATTTTATAATGTCGAGACCTATTGAATATGTTATCACGCAGCTTCAAGTATCACAGTTTAAATTAAAAGCCGGTATTTCTAAAAAGTCTGGTATGCTTAATTTTAAACACCCGGTAAAAGAAATGTTTTTTCTCGCTGTAAGTGACGACGTGTACAAATATAACCCAATAAAGAACGTTACAATGAAATTCAATAATAACATTATCATAAACGCAGATAACTTGATGTTAAGTTATGAACAACCTCTTAAATATTATACGGGGTTAACCAATAATAACTTCGGTGTATACAGTTTTTCCTTAAAACCTGAATTGTATTACCCAACAGGACAAGTTAATATGAGTAGAATAGCACATAACTTAATAGAAATAGAACTCGATGATCCAAGTGTAAATTTCGGACACAAAGTGTATGTGTATGCAGTTAACTATAACGTGTTACATATAGAAAGCGGTCTTGGGGGTTTAAAATTTTAGTGAGTTATACTAGTAATGGCTGGTCGTATTCAATTAGAAACATCCGGTCCACAGGACGCTTTTTTTACAGATGATCCCGAATATACGTACTTTGTAAAAAATTTCGAAAAACATGCCAATTTTGCACCGTTCATGACTGATTTGGATGTACATGGCGATTTGGAATTTGGGAATACGTTAAGGTGTACGATACCACAAAACCAAGGTGATCTCATAAAAACAATAAGTTTTAAAATAAGTCTGGACGCCATAGATCAAACAATAAAAAGTGCTTTGCACGCTAACACAACATCTATTAATTGGAACGAGTCTATAGGTCACGCGATGATAGAACATGTAGAACTTTTGATCGGTGGTAAAGTTATTCAGAGACTCACGAGTGATTTCTTAGCTATATACTTCGATAATTACGTAACACAAACCAAACAACACTGTTTGGCAAAACTCGTAGGTAAACCACCGGAAGAACTTTCGGGAACATCTGCTATAAGTACATCTATCGGTGGCTATCTATCATCGTCCGCTCAAAACTTATTTGTTGATGTACCCTTTTATTTTTATAATAACCCAGAACTTGCTATACCAATTTGTGCGATAGATAAACAGGAAGTCGAAGTTGTTGTAAAACTCCGTGATATAGATGAGTGTATACACTCTATAAGAAGCGATTCACCGTACAACGGATATATTTTATACACAGGTTTGAAACCAAAAAATCTTATAAAAAGTTTCAAAGTTACGACGGAAATGATATCATTAACGGATAAAGAAAAGAAATATATTAAAACAACACCGAAAGATTATACAATTACACAAATACAAGAAAGTCGTTCCCAGATAGAACAGAGTAGCGATCTTAACCCAGTCGTTATAAAACACAAACTTAGATTTGTAAATCCCGTTAAGGAACTATTTTTTATAATTCAAGGTACCCGGAAAACTGTAGATGGATTTTACAACGCAACATTTGACTACGATAATTCCTATAGGGATATAGATAGTGTGTACATTAACTACGAAAACCTAAAGAAACTCGAACTCCAACTCGATGATTCGTACCCCATAGAGGGTGCTTCAGGTGAATATATAAACTTACGAGCCGTTCAAAGTGGAATTCATCATTCAAGAACACAACTGTTTAGAAGATATTATTCGTATAGTTTTGCTTTAGAACCCGAACGATGGTACCCCACAGGTCAAGTTAATTTTAGTTTAATTAAAGATCAGGATTTGAAACTAACTTTGAATGCAGAAGATGAGTGTAAAAGAGAACTTAGAGTTTTGGCACATAGTTATAATATACTCCGTATAGAAAACGGTACTGCAATAACACTGTTTTAAAAATGAATCAACAAGAAAAAGATGCAACAATACAACTATTAGAACAATTTCAACAAACTGCTATAGATGTAGTTCAACCTGTTATGGAACAGGCCATCGTATGTGCAGCCGAATACGCAAAGGCGTGTGGTCGTGATATCATACTCTCTAAAGACGTGGAATACGCGATGAAATATTGCGCAATGAACGAGGTTGGTAAAAAAACTGGATCACATTTCCCAGAAATTTATGATGAATCTGAAAGTGATGAGGATGAAGATGAATTGGAAATCGAAGACGAAGAAGATATAGAATTTGTAAGATATACAGGTCGTGAATATAAGTATGTTAAAATGAACATGTCGTACGATAATTGGGATACATGGGTGCCGAAAAACCCGACAGAACAGATGTTAAAAAATGCTATAGATAGTAATGGATATCTCTGAAGAACCAGAAGGATGGGTAGACCCAAGTGATAAATATTTTAAAGTGATAGGTGATAATAGTTCCTCATCTGGTGACGATACAGATTCCGAAACTGAAACCGAAACCGAATCTGAAACCGAATCTTCATCAGGGTGTAGTACGTCTTTTAATGAAGGAAGTATCAAAATATTAAAAGGATACATGAAAAATACGAAAAAATATAAGAAAATTTTATTCGAGGAAGATTTTCTCCCAGAATAAAATGTATATTTATAGTATAAAAAATGTCTATCGCTAAAGAAACTATTACACTTGTAGCATCCGAACTCGAAACTCAATCTCTCAACGCCATCGTTGCCGGCTTCTCATTCGCTGCCGCTCTTTCGTGGATGGACTTGGTGAGATGGTTGGTTAACCAAGTCATCAAGGTCAACAAAAACGGTGGTATGAACTACACCCTCACTGCATTGCTCACAACGCTTTTGTCTATCACTGTGTTTATCATCGTGTCTAGAGTGTCCAAAAAGGTCAGAAAGCCAGCGCAACCAGTCTTCGCGGTTACTCGATAATCTTAGAACGTGGTTTTTTTATAATCATAAGTAAAAATAATCCAGTTGCAATTACCATCATTATTGGTATAAAAGAATCCCAACTATGTACATCCTCAAATTCCTTGGGGATTTCCATAGGTGTTGGTAAGGTCTCGTCTCGTCTATATTTAGGTATATTCACGAACTTATCAGTAGTACAAGTAACGGCAAGTTTTAGTATATGATTTGCGTTTCTAAAATTATAAGGTATGAGACGATTATTACTACTATAGTAAAATTGTACACGTAAACTCGATATTGTTTTTTGCGCACCACTATCGAAATTATGCTCTACAGCATCATCTACACCGGAATAATTAATCACGTCTCCACACATTAGTATTCGTCCAGTATAAAAAGGTATATCTGAAAATATAGTTTTGTTAAATTCGTCCGATCCACTGCTCAGCTTTACAATAATACCATCCGCGCCTTGTAGATTAACACTCCCGGTCTCTAATGTATAAGGTGAAGTTTGAGTAGAATCCACATCACTTGCAGTTAAACCTAAAATATCATGTGGTGTGGTTTTACCAGTTACTAAAGTATTACTGTACCCGTTCGTTCCAGTGTAAAACTTAAACGTAAATGGGTTATTTGCCGTAAAAGTTATCGCATTTGTATCTTTATCAAACGTTGAACTTTGTATTTTGCTACTCGAGTTTGCTACAACGTTAGAAGCTAAATCTAGACCGTTATAGTTACCGTTGGGTATAGTTATCTCATAATCCGAACCACCTGAATTTAAAGTAAATGTGTTATTTCTTTCATTTATCAAATACTGACTATTATGTATACGCGCTGATATTAATGATATCTTAGTAACGTCATAAATTGGTGATTTTAGAGAAACAACGTAGTCTGCCGGGTTTGGGTAAAATACAGGATCTCTTTCACTACTATCTATATCTAGAGTGTGTACCTTCATTAAAATATAGGAGCATTATTTTAATGAGTGTTTTACATTATTATTTATTATATTTGATTACGAAATGTTATGCGACAATGGGTTACCCATAAGTTGACGCTTTGCTATGTCTAAACCACTAGAGGATGAATTTGGATTTTCCATTCCCTTGTATGCGTTGAATTGGTGATAATCGTTATTTCTGTATTGTTGCGTCCATGCACCGTCTGCTGAGTTCACTCTACCATCTATACGCGAAGTATCCGAACGAACACTTGTTACCATGCCACCTTGATTGAGTGGATCAGCTCGGACATTCATACGACCCGCGCCGGGTGTACGACCCACTTTACCTCGTCTGTCTGTTGGCCTGAGTCCAAATTTAGTAAGTTCTTCAACTGTGTACTTATCACCGAACGTACGTTTTTCGCCTATTTTAGTAGATGGTGAATTCAAGTAACCGTGTGAGAATTTGTTAATACCTGGTGCTGGTGCATTGGAATATGCGTAAGCTTCAATATTACCATCCTTCTTGTTTCGGGTTGGTTCCGCTGCACGAGTTAACGCCGAAACGGTTCTCTTGGGTGCAGCTGTACTTAATGTATCCGTTCTAAGACCAGTTTCTGAACGATTTGTTGTACGTTTTGTTCTTTCCTGTTCGCCTCTTGGTACTCTACCCGACATTCCCTGGGCACGCCCGGGAACGGGTGGAAGTCTTCCAAAAAGAAACGATGTTTTCTCTGGTCTGTTATTACCAAGTTCACCCGCAACTCCTCGTCTACCACCTTTTCCGTCAAAGGCTGGACCGGAACGCCCTGGTAAAGTTGTAAGTCTGTAAGCACCGACATTTTCTGGGTTAACTCTGAATAATTGTTGATGACCACCAACTGCTGGTACATTTGGATCAACTCCCAAACCTGGACCAACTTGTTGGTGTTCGATTGGCGAAAGATTATTCATTCTACCACCGTCGTACATCATACGATTCCTCATATCCAAAACTTCACCACCGGAAGAACGAGACTGTGGAGAAATATCTCCAAATGTTGACATCTCTTGTTTTGATGAATAGCCAGGTTCAACTAATGGTGATGGTGTACCTAAATATGAATCATTGATTGATATATCTCTACTGTATAAATCATCAATTGGTGGTGGTAAAACTTCCTCCTGTCCTTGTATGGAATTTCCTTCAACTGTGTATTTTTCATCCGATTTGCTCAATTTACGACCAGCGTAAACGAGACCTGCTATAGCCAATATAGATATAGGGTCAGCCATTCTTACTTGTTATTAACATTTTTATTGATATATCTTTGCTGAAATAATCCATTTTGAAGTTCGGCTCGAGTGCTCGATGGTTCGTATGTTCTCGTTCTAAGGGGTGTTTTACAAGCAACATTCTGGAGTGGATGTAAATTTTTTTCGTATGTTTTTGCTAATATTTTATTAAATCGTGAAGTTGATTGTGGTCTAAGAGCATCACTCACTTCTATGTGTTGAGCTGGGGAACCTTTACCTGCCATGTATGGAGCAGTTCCGTACAACATTGTATTTGGTCTCGATGAACCGTAATTTAAGGTACTGGGCTGAGGATATACAAAGACTTCTTCAGTTGCACAAACGGATGGAATCGCTTTATCGCTGACCATTTTCATTCCTGGTTGAAGTTGATACGCCATTTACTATTACAAAACATTTTGTTTATGAAAAATCGAGTATCGACTAAATATATTTAAAATATGAAATTAAGAAGAATGACCAGCTGCTAATCCAGATCCTCTGTGCATACCACTTCTCTTATCCCCATTTGGATCTAATCCCGCAAACGCCTCGAGTTGAACACCTCTAGCATCTGGGTCACATAAGCGTGGATCCTGTCTACATGTTGTTGTTCCTTTTGATCCGTGTATAAATTCATAATATGGATCGTTACCTAACGAAGAATTCGCGGTTGGTGTAAATTGTCGCGCTAAAGCATTTCTTTGGAAACGTGGTAATGTTGATCTCGAACGAGAAGGTCCATATTGTATACCATTTGTTATGTAAGAATCCGTATTTTTCTGAACGGTTGGTCCAAAACACGCACTTGGTCTATCTGGTCTGTCAGTATAATCAGTCATGAGTACATTAGCACATGGGTTATCCTGAGTAGGCATTTGACAAGCCGATCCGAATTTACCGTGCGCTGACCTGGGTGGACCCTCCTTTATCATATCCGACTGTTCCATTATGTAAAGAACGCCCAAAGCTGTACCCCCTAACACGAAAATACGTATATCTCTATTAATAAGGTATATTATACACGTTGCATAAATGATAAATCTCGCTGTGGCATTAATTCTCTCTTCTGAAGAGAGAGACTTTGATGGCCAAAATTCTAATACTTTATCTGTACGAATGAGCTGTTTTGGGTCTTCGAACCAAGAAGTCATTTATATATATCAAGTTTATTTTTTACCACCTAACATGCCACCTAGCATACCCTGCATGGTTTTCATTAAAGCAGCTTCATCCAATTCACCATTTTCACCGGAACCCATTTTGTCTGCACATTCTTTAGCCACACTCTCTATCATTGATAGAGTGTCTTCTGGGATAGATTTTATAGTAGTGCCTAACATGTAAAGCGTTTGTACGTATTGCCAAATAGCATTTTTTGTATTATCTGAACAACCCGACCAATGTTTTTCGAGATTAACACCTTTCATGAAATCGAGATTCTTAGATTCTTTAATGAAAAATGTTTCGTCCTTAGACGAAATCTGATCTGCGTATGGTGTCACGCCGTTCATAAACCCATCAACAACCAGTCGTGGATTTGTTTCTTTCATCAAATCAAAAGCTGATAAACACTTTTTCAAACCTTTTTCTTCTGGAAACGTCTTATGAAGTTCCACAAGAAATTGCCCCATCATTTCGTTAAATGCTGAAACGGATGTCATTTTGTATATAATATATGTTAGATATCTTTAAGCTAGAAAATTAAAATGGTTCTGTACTTATACTCTCTTTCTTACCTAAACCATTAGATACGATAAAAAATACTAAAATAGCAACGAGTGCGGCTGGTTTTGTATACGCGCTAACCGCGAGTTTACCTTCGTTATTAAGTTTCGATTTGAAATGGATATATCCTGCTGTTATAAATCCAGCGATCAACCCTGCCCAAGCTGGATCTCTTAAATAATCTTCGAACTCCATTTACTTATACATGATGTTTTTTTGACGGGATTCGGCTGCATCTGGAAAAAATACACCGTCATCATCCTGTGTGCGTTGCATAGGTTTTTGAGATTGTGGTGCAGTATTTATAGTTCTAAATTCGTTATTCATGAAAGAGCTGTTATTTCGTTCTTCCATCATCGGTTCTCCCCCCATTGGTTCTTCCATCATTGGTTCACTTCCCATTGGCTCTTCCATTATTGGTTCTCCCCCCATTGGTTCTTCCATCATTGGTTCTCCTTCCATTTGCTGTTCATTGTCAAATGGTTCTTCAGTTGTCTCTTCCATACCATTGTCCTCAATAATATCGGGATCTTCAGAGTCACCGATTTCTGCTTCACCCAAATCAAGGTCTTGTCCTTCTTGTTGTGACATATACGTTTGTAATATTTGTTGAACAGGTATAAGTTCTTTTACTGAATTTTCGACACACACTGAAAACCTTTCAAATAACTTGTCATTTCTCGCATGTTCATTTTGTGAATCGTGGTAAATATAAGGATCGTTGTAAAGAGATTCTGCGACTTTATTGTGACACATTTGAATAAATACTTCATTTGTTGGCAGTTTAAGGGAAATTTTTTTATTGTCTTTACTTAATCGAACGGCTGATAAAATTTTAACGCAACTTACAAATACGGCTGCCAATAAATCGTTAAACCATGCGCATCTATTCGCTATATTATCAGTGTGTTGTTTTGACATAGCGTCACTCCAATTAGGAACTTCTTTTAACAATTTTTGATACATTACTAAAACTTTTCTACCCTTTGATAATTTATAAGCCTCTTCGTACATTTCTTCAAATGTCTCTATCATAACTGGGCACATCAATAAACAGAGTTGACCTAGGTATTCACGTTTAGCTTCTACTAATATGTTGAGGTTGTCCATTTATGATAAAGTAGGTTTTTTTATAGGTCATTATTATCGCGCCGCCCTGTACTTATTCGCCGTCTTTTTCAAATTAACAAGTGTTGGAAAATCTTCGAAATCTTCTTCTGGTTTTTCTTCCGATTCTTTATTAAGTTTCCTAGGTCTCCACGATATACACAGTTCAAATTCTCCTATATGTTGAACATAAAACCCACTTATTCGAAACTGTCTAATTAAGTAATGTGTTGCTTTCGTCCTGTCAAAGTGCGGGAATCCCATTACAAACGATGGTATTTGTACAAATACGTATTTTTGACCCAATTCTACGGATTGTCGTATTTTTTTTGATATTTGTTCGTGTAATTTGACATATGTCTGCTTCCTCAACCTTTTACGTTTTTCGTCTAGACGAGATATTTCATTAATACTTATCATTACAATACCGTCAAATTATTATTTTTAAAATATTACCCATTTTATATTTTTATTAATTGTATACAGGGTATAAAACCTAAATGACGTAAATTTTTTAGGGCTAATTTTTCTGTACCCCCTTAGAGCGATTTAAACGGCTTTTTGAAAATTTTTCGAACTCGGTTCTCATAAGGACCATACTTTTTTAAAAAAACATGACTTTCATGCACCCATTGTATTATAATCGAAAATATAGTGTTTAAATCCCTATAAGGGGGTACAGAAAAAATAGCCATAAAAAAATAGATATAAAATGTGTATATTTTCTATATTGTATAGATATATTTTATACACCTGGAGCAGTCACTATTCTATCCTTATCGAGACCTATTTCAGGTTTTATATTTTTAGTAGTATTGTACATCGACTGCGAATCTAAAATTTCTTTCTCGACAAGTAAGTTAGTATTACTTTTTAAGTATTCGATTTCACTTTGTCTCACGAGAGAGTAGTCAACAAATTCACTCGATGCTATACCATTTGCAAAAACACCTTCATCACGTGGTTTTTTAATATGTAAAGGTTGACTTCTCAGTGATAAAACGGCAACTTTGGGTTTATCACCTATATATTTTCGTTTATTTGTTTGAATTTGTGTATACTTTTTTATATCAATATTCAATCGGTTTTGTTCTATTTCATTTAAGAATTCCTTTTTTTTCATTCGACCGTCAATACTTTCCTTAAGTTCTTTCTCCAAATCTTTAGTAACTTCATCAGTATTATCAATCTCATATTTTGGACCCGTATTGATCACCCGTATGACGGACGAAACTATAAACCCAAAATCATAACCACCCTTTCCATGTTTAACAACCATAAACATTGCTTTACATATTTTACTACCTATCTGAGGTATAGCTTTTGTATCAGGGAGCTTAATATCATCGGTTTTTAATGGTTTTGGTGCAAAAGCTTCATACATATCAGCAGAAATAGTTTCGATTATATATGTACAAAGACCAGTACGCTTAGAAACTTCTTCGTTTGTACGTAAAACCATTTCTTGCATGAGATCTTTTGTGATCTCAGCATCATCCATTTTTTTATACATTGACATATCAACTTCTTCATCGTCTATATCAGCTGAAGGAGAGTTACTGAATTTTTCTACCCTGACCATTGACAATATAACGCATAATATCAACACTATTAAAACAACTTTGTTCATCTTAGTATTAATTTTTATTTTAATTGTGATTTAACAGCGTAATTATTTTAATGTATAGTTTTAGAATGTCTCTCTTGATATATAGTCCACAGTGTAATCACAGTTTAGATATCATAAATTATATACAAAAAAATGAAAATCTCAAAAAAATAGTTTCATACCATAATATCAATAAATTGGGTATACCACCGCAATTTAAAAATAAAATAAGTCGAGTTCCGACGATGCTCACAAAAAATGGTAAATTTCTCGTTGGTAATGAAATAAAGAATTGGTTAGAGTCGTTATTACCTACACAGGAGCTGGAAATGGCAGGGTTTGGAACTTGTTCAATGACAACATTAGACGGTGAAGGTAC
>Ga0181399_1000504_pt1 | contig 14309 bp, 4 predicted proteins | sample 22SPOviralmetaG_FD_130128 | JGI IMG/M metagenome (GOLD analysis project Ga0181399, IMG submission 130128) | Marine viral communities from the oligotrophic San Pedro Time Series (SPOT) site, San Pedro Channel, CA, USA - 22 SPOT_SRF_2011-05-21 | ecosystem: Environmental > Aquatic > Marine > Strait...
AGTCACAACCTGCCACCGCTATGATGGAAGCGTTGATGGGTAACAAGCAACACAAGTTCAAAGATATTATTACTAGAGAATCTAGCTGTGCGCAGTTGGTTGACATAGTAGTTAATCAAGATGAGTGTAGCGAACCCATATGGCGTGCAGGATTATCTATTGCTAAGTTCTGTTCTGATGGTAAGAAAGCCGCGCATGTAATGTCTAAGAACCACCCTGAATATTCTCCAGAACAGACACAGGATAAGTTCGATAAGATTAAAGGGCCTTATCTATGTTCTCACTTTGATGAGTTTAAACCTGACGTATGTACACAATGCCCGCACTGGGGGAAAATAAAGTCCCCCATATCATTGGGTAGCAGTGTAAGAGAAGCTACGCCAGAAGATAATATAGTAGAAGTACCTGCGTTGGACTTACCGAATACTCCTACTACTACGTATGTGATTCCGACATACCCTAAGCCATACTTTAGGGGCGCTAATAATGGTGGTGTGTACATACGCACATCTAACGATGAAGGCGAACCAGACGAAGAACTTATATACCACAACGACATCTATATCGTGAACCGTATTGTAGATGTAGATCTTGGTGAAGTTGTGGTAATACGTTTACACCTACCACAAGATGGCGTGCGTGAGTTCACTGTACCCCTTACAGCTATAACCTCACGAGAAGAATTTAGAAAGCAAATGTCCATGCAAGGCGTGGCAGTAACAAAGATGGATAAACTTATGACTTATATGACTACTTGGATTAACGAGTTACAGGCTACTACAAAAGCCGACAAGGCTCGCATTCAATTTGGTTGGACTGATGATAACCATGATGCGTTTGTTGTAGGCAATCAAGAAATATCAAGAAATGGTGTTAAGAGTAACCCACCATCGCAGGCAACAGCAGGTTTGATGAGCGCGTTTAAGCCTAAAGGTTCTCTGGAACAATGGAAGGATATGGCTAATTTCTACAACAGAGATGGCTTTGAGTTACATCAGTATATGGTAGCTACTTCTTTCGGTTCACCCCTTATGGCGCTTATGCCAGTCTCATGTTCGGGCTTCCACGTGCATAGTAAGGACTCTGGGTTAGGTAAGACCACCGCTATGTACGTAGGAGCGTCTGTTTGGGGCAACCCAAAGCAGTTAGTAGTTGATGCCAAGGATACTCGTAACTCAGTTATGTTGCGTGGTGAGGTATACAAGAACCTACCTTTATATATTGACGAGTTAACTAATGGTAAGGGTGAACAACTATCTGACCTTGTGTATCAGTTAACTAGCGGTAAGCAACGTAATCGTATGTCAGGTAACTCTAATACAGAAAGGACACGTGGTGAGCCTTGGAGTTTGTTATCTGTATCTACAGGCAACACTAGTGTGATAGAACGTATCAGCACTTTCAAGAATGCCCCGAAGGCCGAAGCGGCTCGTATGCTAGAAACTAGGGCAGTAAAGTTATTTGATGCATCTAAGACTAAACACCTTACAGATGCATTTGCTACTCGCGCTGAGAACACGTACGGTACAGCAGGAGTTATCTACATGCAGTGGGTTATGGATAACATAGAAGAAGTACAACGCCTGTTAATAGAAGTGCAACAGAAGTTAGATAAAGCCGCAGGACTTACAGCACAAGATAGGTTCTGGTCAGCAGGCGCTACTGCATCGGTTACAGGTATGTTGATCGCTAAACGCATAGGGCTAATTGACTATGACACTGAGAAGTTCTTTAAGTATGTCCTTAAACTACTACAAGAGAACCGTGCTACGTCTAACGATCTAATGTCTTCTACGGCAGATTTATTGAACGACTTTGTGCACGAGCATTGGGGTAGCATACTAAAAATCAAAAGCACTGATGATATGCGCAAGGGCCACGGTAATGGTATGGACGACTTAGTAATACCCGAGTCTGACCCTCGCAACAAGTTAGTAGGAAGGTATGAGACTGATGTTAAGAAGTTATACGTGATACCTAAAGTGTTGAAATCGTGGTGTGGTGCGCAACAGATAAACTACACCTCTACGATAGAAGAACTTAAAGCTAAGTTCAAGGGTAAGTATGTAAAGATAAGGCTTACTAAAGGCACATCAACAAAGATGCCTCTAACTCATGTGTTCTGCATAGATTGTTCTGCGGTTGATATAGAAGAAGATGCGGAAACTTGATGACATAGCACCTGATGGCGTACGGATTATTGTACGCTGGGACAAAATGGGAGTTGGCGCTTCAGTGTTCGTGCCATGCATAAACGCACGTAAAACCCGAGAACAAGTTAACGTGATATTCAAAAGAAAAGGCTGGAAGTATAAAGCCAAGACCACCATAGAAAGTGGTAAGTTAGGAGTACGTATATGGCGTACAACATAAAGTTTTAGGATATGGAGTAGCACTTCCCCTTCGCTACTCTGTTACTTTCCTTCCTCCCTGATGTTCCGAGGCATCGGGGAGTTTTTTTAAAAGCCTCTAGACCAATTTTCGTTACTTCTTTCTATGTCGTTCCTTAGCCTATCGTTGACGGTCACACCATTTACCATGCTAGCGCTAGTCTCGAAATGGCGTTTTACGGATTGATTTAGCTGATCGTTGGCTATGGCCGCCGCGGGATGCTTGCGGTTGAACTCGGCAATGTCATTAATTATATCTTTAATCGCGCTGGGGTCTGATCTACGCACCGCTTGGAAATACTTCTCACGTAATTTAACTGCTTTGTCTACGATGGCGCTTTCTACTTTCTTGTTTCTAGCACTCTTAGCCTGTCTGAACGTGTACTCGGTAGGAGCAAACCCGAATGCTTTACCCACTAACTCGCCAGTGCTTAGGTCACGATACACGTAGTCCTCGCGTCTAGTCTTAATACCGTCATCCATTGCATAACGCACACTCTTCTTAAAGTTAGTTAGCGCAGGAGGGAGTAAGCTATCAGCCATCTCGTGATAGTTCCCTTGACTGTAATCCCCTATGGCTCTATAGAACCTACTCATAGTGCTTAGGAATGGGCCACCAAGGTAGAAACCAATGCTCTGTTCTAGGCTTTCACTGTTACTAAATCTATTTTCATTTATAACCAAGTCAGTAAGTTTTATTCTAGATGCAACGTCCACACCAAGCACTTCAGATACAACACCTTTAAAGGGCCCTTCACTAATAGCTTTCCTGACTATAGTGTCTACATCGTCTTCATCGTCGGGTAGGGCCATATCAACTACCGCACTAATTATGCCGTACAGGGGTATACCTGAAACACCTGAAAAGAATACGGCACTCATGTGTATGCCTATCAATTGATTTCTGGCAATCTTTTTCTCTGCCCTACCTTCGGGAGTGTCTTTGAAGTTTTTGTTTAGGTATCTTCTTAGGGTCTTAAATAACGTGTAGTACATCTGCAAGCCGAAGCTCTTGTACATACCCGCTACACGCATCCAACCTTCTTGAGTAAGCCTAGGGGCAGTCTCTAGTACCGCACCACCATTTGTTTGTTGTGTTATATACAACGCTTCTCGAGCAGCAAATTCACGAAGTTTTGCCGTTGACGTTTTGGGGTCTACAAATTCACCATCAAACTCACTGAAGTATTTCTTCCCCGCTTTGGCTCTATCTGCCATCTGCTTACGCACTAGGTTGTATGTAGCTATAAGTGTAGATTGGCGGTTAAATCTTTCCGCAGCGTTAAAGAATATGGCGGAGCCATGAGTGATTTTATCTAACAAGTTACTCTTTTCATTTACACCTAACTCATCCATGAATGACATGGAGTATAGTTGTCCGTTAGCGCTCGCTTCTTTAATTAGGGGTATAAGATCGTTTAGTTGCTGTATTCTTGCCGCCGCCTGTTCCTTACTTATAGCCGTGTCTTGTATTTTCTTTATCTCAGAAGGCTTCAATGTAAACACGGAATCGTAGCCTGTGCCTTCTTGGTCAAAGTAATCTTTTATGTTAGCGTTGCCACCCAACATACTACCCGCAGAAGTGAACGCATCTATAGAATCTGATAACCCAAATCTACCACTAAGGAATGGTACTATCACTAGTGGTATTTGTGACAAGTTAACAACAGCAGACGACACGTTAAAACCTAGAGTGTATAGGAAGGCAACCTGATTGAAGTTCTTTAGCACTGCTTCTTTGGTTTTATCCTGCGCACCCGTTCTAGCGAACTTACCCCTTGCTAGCAATACATCTTTTAGTTCTGTAACGTCCTCGGGTATAGCGTTCGCTTTCTTATCAATTTGATCTTCTATCGCCTTAATCTTAGCGGAGCTTTTTATCTTGGCAGTCTGTATAGCTAGGCTAGAACCTTTAGTCTCCAGTGCGTACCCTGCATCATGAATGTAACCTATGGTCTTTTTACGTCTTCTAAATGCTTTCGCAAAAGATGTTTCTGGTAACTTGTCTATGTACAGCTTTATGATTTCTTCTTGTACACTGTTACTTACATTGGCTTTGCCTAGTATACCTAACACTTCATTAGTGAAGGAACTACTAGGGGCATTATCAAACCGCTTACCACTTACGTCACCTTTAAACGATTGTATAGAGTCTTGATCTACGTCTTTGTCATCTTTTAAATCGTTGGCATAGGCATCTCGCTCTGCCTTACTAGCAAACATCAAGAATATTTGTTCTTTTGAATCATCAAGTTGCACATTAAAAGATAACTTGTAATCACCTTGACGTACTAGGGGGAAGTAGACATCCAACGCGCCACTTGCCAGTAGTCTATTTTCTAGTTTTTTCTTGATAGAGTTAGCAGCTGCTTTCTCATCTCCCACCATAGTGTCAATCTGCGTGTTAATTGCAGACAGTAGGTCTTTATACATTTCTTTATAAGTGTTTCGCATAGCAGAGAACAACGCTTTGCCTTCAGCGTCTAACGAATCCCAGTCTTTGCGTTGCTCTTTCCATATAGCTAACTTCTCGCCAGAGTAATCAGTCGCCGGTTTGGTCGGGTCTACTTGGTATATAGTTGCGCCATACTTGCGGTTATATATAACACGGTCTAAAGCTGCCTTACCCTTTTTGTTCTTGAACGCCCACTTTTTATATCTCTTTTTAATCTTTTCTAGTTTGGCTTCGGCATCCATCTGCAAGCCGCGCTGTTGGGTTATAGCCTTATCCAGTTGTAGACCTAAAGAACCGAACCCAGCTGCCCTAGCTAAGTCACCTATAGCCTGCCCGCCGTGCAATTCATAGAACTTGGTTTTAACTGCTTTACCCGCATCCACTAGGAGCGTGTTTACCTTGCTTGCCCAACTACTGTCAGCTATCTCACCTTTGTACTTATCTGTAGCTTTCTTAACTTCAACAGTTAGATCTAATATCTCTCTAGGTGTGCGAGCCATAGCTATATTGTCATCACCAACCCGATCTAAGTTAGTATTTACTAGCGCCATAGTTAAGCCATCTATGTTATCCATATCAAGACGCTCAATAGGCTTAGTGCTGAGTCCGACTAGTGCTCTCAGTCTGTTACTTATAGCGTTAAGTACTAAACGTAATACAGGTATGTTCTTACCATTAACATCTAGCCTCGCTAGTTCTCTCCTAAACTTGTCGTTAGACATTACTTCAGCTACAAACTCTTTTACATTCTCAGCACCATAAGCACCACTTAAAGAACCCTTAACTGAGTTGTATATATTATTTAACTGCTTGGTAGCCGGGAGGAGCTTGTTGTCTAAACCAGAATTAGTTACCACGTGCGCTACCTCATGGAGCAACGCGTGTCCTGTTAGTGGTATGTCAGAGTTATACGACACAGTGTTATTACCCACGTCTAGCTGGCCTTGCTTAACTCTACCATCTACTATACCACCTAGCTGCTCAGTAGTACGCATGTCTACCTTAGCATTACCTATATTGTTTGCCATAGCTCTTGCTACGCTAGCAGGTTGCCCAGAGAGTGTCTTTGCGAAGTCTAGCACCGCACCTTTTAAGTCGCCCTTCTCAATAAGTTTTAGGGTAGTTGCAGGTACAAAGCCTTCTAATGACGCTATGTTCTTAGCATCTATCTTTAGGTTTTTACGGTCAAGGTCTCGGAAGTACTTACCGCTTTCGTATTCTTTAGCATCTTCTATTATTTGTTCTTTGGTAGCTGTGTCAAAGTATTCTGCAACACGCTTACTAGCACCAGTAGACCCACCCGCTTCTTCCGCTTTGCGCATAGCACCAATAATTTGCTTATCTTGTAAGCCTTTATATTTCGCCTTGACCTTAGCTACTACATCAGATGTCTTGGTTTCTTTATAAGATTTCTTTTTCTTCTTAGTCTTCTTCTGCTGTTCCTTTCTAGCATCTATATCTTTTACTGCCTGATCTACTTCTTTTTGCTCAGACTCTGCTTTTCGCTTAGTAGCTTTGACCTTTGACGTGGCTTCTACTAGACGCGCTTCGTTATCTTTAGGGTTCTGAGATGTTTGAGCAGTTTGTAGTAGGCTATCAAAAGTAGATTGCTTAGTTAGGTCTAAGTCTTTCCTATCCATAGAATCGTTAAACAATATTTCAGCTAACTCTTTCTCGTCTTTCTTTGGTTTTGCTTTTGGTTTAGCTTCTGACTCAGTTACTACTTCTACCTTAGCATCTTTAACGTCAGCTGCTTTTTCCTGTATAGCATCTATTTGTTCAGTTGGCTGTTCAGCAGCTACGGGAGTTTCACTTACCGCGTCTTTCACAAACTCATTATACTCAGGAGTATCTTCTTTTAGCCCCTGTTTTTTTGCTTTTTTCGCAGCTGCCTCTTCTGCATTTGCTACACGCCTGATTTGTGCAGCTGCCGCTTCAACTTCTCTACTGACAACGCCTTCTAGGTCTCGTATGGTATCCATAGTAGACGATTCTAAGTTTTTGCTTGCCCAATCTAGAACGACTTCTCCTATGTTTACTTCTTGGTTTTTCTTGCCCATAGCCCTCTGCAAGTCTTTGTCCTTTGATTTATCTAGCTTAGGCTTTAAGGGTTGTTTAGGGAAGGCTTTACGTAATTCTGCAGTAGCCCTATCAGGGTCTGCGGTTTCTAGCCGCTGTACTATATTTGACTCGGGGTTTACGGTGTCTTGCACCGCTGCGTACAAAGCCTCTACAGGACTACTGAAGAACGACATATATGTAGCCACAGCCTCAGTAACTGCTTTGGGTGTTTGCGGCAATGCCTTACGTTTAGCAATTGCACTTAGCCTAAGCATATCTATCTTGGGGATAGCTTTTTTAAACGTCTTGTACGGTTTTTGGGTGTAAGTAAACTTCTTAGTTCGTTTGTCAAAGGTAGGCACTACTTTAGATTTAGTATCTTCCTTTGCAGCGCTTTTAGGCTTACTAGCAGCTACAAGAGTTATACGTCTTTCTAATTCAGCGTACTGCGCTTCGGGCATTTTTTTCTTGAGGAAAGCTAGTCCAGACTTTCTATCTTCTGCATCTAGCGTTAGTAGCGAGTTGTATACGCGGGTAACTACTGGAGAGAATGACTCTCCCTCTCGTCTAGCAGGTCTTCCAGTGTCACGCTTACTATCATCCAGTCTTCCTTGCTCAGGTCTTCCAGACTCTTCGGCACTCTCAGTACGCTCGACTCCCACGACTCCTGCACTACTAGGAACGCTGTCTCCAGTTGTTTCTGCGTCAGGTGTTGTAGTAACTTGCTCTCTAACATCTTTTTTCTCCTTGACTTGAGCTTCTAATGTACTCAAATCCGAGTCAGAAGGCAAATCAGGCAGTTCTTTTAGCTTTGCAGTTTTTACGTTCAAGAACCGTTTAATCGTGCCTAGTTCTTCTGTATTAGGCTCTGGATCTCTGTACCCTGCTTCTTCTAACCTAGCCCTAAATATGTCACGTACGTTACTACCTTTTTCGGGGGCGGCATCAAGTACCTCGTTAAGTATTACTCTACGACCTAGTTTAGTCTTGCTCTGTACTTCCTCGTCCCGCTTAGCGCTTCGCGTCTCTACTTCAGAAGCCTTACGTAGTTCTTCTTTCTTATCGTCTTCAGCAAACAACGTCTCTAACTCTTTGTCGTCGGCTATAGCATCTTCAACATCTAACTGTTGAGGGCCTTCTTCACGCAACGCTTCTTCTAGATCTAGCTCTACTACTAAGTCGCCGCCATCATCGTCAAAGCGCTGTTTATCTAGGTCTGCTATCTCAGCGTCATCTAATTCATCTGAGAACATGTCAGGCTGTGTATCACCACGTCCGGCCCGGGACTTCTCTTGTCTAGCATCAAATTCTTCTTGTGTTTCTTCAACCTCGTCTTTTACACCCGCATCTGCACGTAGGTTTTTCCTACTAAGAATATCTGCTATGCCCTGCACTATTGCACCTGCACCACCACCGATAGCTCCTTCTTCTGCTACGCCCATCTCAAACATAACTTGTTCTGGATTGTAGCCCGCTTCGTTTAGGTTTTGTAAGATAGCAGCTGTTGCTTCCTGCGTGCCTTCAGATACCCCAGTGGCAGCCATACGCTGTAGTCTAGTCCTGATACCAGTAATGGTCTTTGGTGTAACCTTGCCAGATAATTTTTCTATGAAGTCAGGTAGGCCGGGAATGTCTAAGTTCTTAGCTAGTCTACCTAAAGGTAACAGTTCCAACGTACCAATAGCAGCACCACGTAAGCTGGCTGCGCCTCTTTCTTCTTCACTAGCGCCATACGCCCTAGCACGTTCTGATGCTTCACCAGCGCCTGCGCCAAGAGCTAGTACACCGGCAGCAGGCAACGCTGCTTTACCTAATAGTGCGGTACTAGCAAATGCACCAAGCGAACCTACGCCAGATGCTAATTTATATGTGAGCGAGTCTTTGTCACCGCCTTCAGGGGTGAAGTCTTCTTGTAAGTCTAGTATCTTTTTTCTAGCTTTTAACTCGGTATCTTCTTCAAGTACCGTAGCAGCACCTAGCGCAGCCGTAGCAGTAGTCCCAACAAAACCCGAACCAATACCCGTAGCTACGTTCTCCAAGAACCCAACTTCTTCGTCCGTCTTTTCTTTCTTGGCAGAACCATCAGCTTCTTTTGGGAGTGGGGGCAATCCCATATCAGCGCGTCGCTGTCTCTCAAATAACCCGGAAAGAATTTCTACAGACTTCTTGTCTCCCCGTGCTTCTGCTTTATTTATAGCAGTGTATATCTCTTGTATGCTAGGCATAGTGTTAGCCTTATAGGGTTATTGGGCCATCGCTGCAGCTTCTTCATCCGTCAAATCAACCTCAGAACCGCCAGAAGCACCAGAGTCACCTAAGTCAATATCGAGCGCACCAGTTATTCGCTTCATAATCGCTTGTTGCGGATATATGTACTTTATAAATTGTTCCATCTGCAACGTTTTTTCTAGCTCTGCACGGCCTTCTGTACCTTCCGCCATGTATTTTTGAGAATTTTGCAGCTGAGTTATTTCCGCAGCAATAATGGATGACATAGCATTAGTAACAGCAATTAATTCTGTCATACTCTTAGCTTCGCCCATAACTAGATTATAATCGTTCTTGAGTTTAAGCTCTGCCTCGCCTTTAAGTTGCGTTCCTCTATTAGCTACCATCTCTCGTAGGGCTTGCTGGTCAGCTACAGTGAACGTTGAAGCTACTTTCATGGCTTCACTTAATGAGTTAGCAGCTAGAGTAGCGGCTTTACCTGCTTCGGCATCTACCTTAGTTATTAACGCTGCTTCAGTGTTAGCCGCAGTTGCAAAGTTATTTAGCTCTTGTGCTATTAGCTTACCTTCTTTACCTTGTTCGCCAAGAACACGTTGTTGGTATGCACGGCCCGGAGCACCTGCCCTTGCAGCATATATGCTAGCTTTGTCACGCTTGTACTTAGCTTGTGGGTCGTCCGCCACTCTTCTAGACTCCGCTAATTGTCTATCTAATATATCTTGTAGGCCGCTAGTAGTCTCGTCAACCTTATATCTCCCCATAGCAGCTGTTCGCTCTTCATCAGCAGCGGTCTTGGGTTCTAATGCTAGTCGTCTGTCTAGTTGCTTCTTCATCTGAGGATTCATAGAATCACTAACACTTGTAGAACTGAACTCAGAAGGATCTACACTAAGGTCAAACTCTTTTCCTGCGCCAGCTTGAGGCATAGGAGGTTTACCACCCCCCATAGGAGCTTGAGGGCCAGCTTGAGGCCTAAGAACGCCAAGTCCGCCCATGTCAGCCGTAGAAGGTTTAGCAGTATCGTTGAACGTGTTAGGCGTAGCGAGAGCAGAAGTGTCTAACTCAGCAGTGGTTGGTTTCACTTCTTCAGGATACGTCTGCGCAAACATCTCAGGGTTGTTTGCCTTCATAATTTTCTTCTGTGCGTTATCTCTTTTTTCTGCAAGTGCTTGTGGACTAGTAGCGTCTTTAAGTCTTGCTATAGGAGACATGTAATTGTCGCGTCCTTGCTTCTGTTCTTGCATTATCTGCGGTAGTTCCGTACGTATAGCTTGTTTTTCGTTGGGTGACAATGCCTCAAATTGTTCGTGGGTTAGCCCTCTACGTTTTAATGCCTCAGTAAGGGCCTCAACCATACGCCCACCCTTTGACTCTTGGTATTCTTTTGCCCTGCGTTGTGCGTCATTGAGGCCGCCTTTGTTAAAACCAACAGTATCCTGCCCCACTTCGCCAGTTTCCAGCCCTGCCTCAGTAAGGACTTTTTGTACAGCAGCTTTTTCTTCGGGGCTACTTTGCGCCGTAAGGGTTTGCATTATTTTTTGTAGCTTGGCTTGGTGTGCTGGGCTGGTGGGGTCGTCTACTAACCCGAGAGCACGAACAGCTTCTTCCGCACTTTTTACTTTGCCCCCCACGTTATACCCAACAATGCCACCACTAGCCATCATGGGAGGGCGTGGAGCAGCACCAGCAATGCCGCCCATTGGAGGACGAGGAGCACCACCCATTGGAGGACGAGGAGCACCACCCATTGGAGGACGAGGAGCACCACCCATACCACCCATTGGAGGACGAGGAGCACCTTGAGGCATAGGGGGTTTGCCGCCACCCATAGCACCCATAATCCCACCTTGTTGTGGTCGAGGCTGAGGCTTACCTTGCTGTTGAGCACGATTAGCTAGTATGCCACCTGTCTGCGTAGCTATCTCTTTTTGAGTCAAGCCTAATAACTTTTGATCTTGCTGTTCAGCTATAGTGTTAGGAATAGGCTGCTGCTTTAACGCTAAGTCCCTAGCAATAGTTGCTTTTTCTTCTAACAACTTGCGAGTAGCTAAAACCTCAATTAAGTCAGGGCCAACGCCTTGGTTTAACGGCTGACCGCCTAGCTGCATTGCGTCTTTTTTGTCGTCTATAAGACTATCTATACTCACCTATACTTCTCCTGAAATCTGATCTAATTCATCTTCCCCAGCTACGTATTCCCCACTACCACTACCACCACCGGGGTACTCACCAAGTCCCATGATTGCGTAAATGTCTTCAATCGCAACACCTGCTTGTAATAAGGTGTCAATCTCACTTGGCTCCGTGTATGCGTAGTTCTGTGCAGCCACTGGCATACCTTGCAGTAACGAATGTAAGAACTGTAGTTGTTTATAACCAAAGTCTCGCTCTTCGCTGAACTGCTCGTAATCAGCAGCAACGCCCTCAGCAGCAATTTGTCTTTGTATATTGCCCGCATCAGCTTGTAAGCCCAATATGTCTTGCCCATACTTATTAGCTAGTTCCTGCCCAGTACGTGCGTTAGTCATAGCGGTATCAAACCCTTGCGCCCTTGCTGTTGCGGACATATCACCGATACCACGGTTCAGGTTGTTAGCTCTTTCGGCACGTAGCAACGCATCCCTTGAACCACCAAAAGCACCTGCAGCGGTCATAGCTTGTCGATCACCTAGGGCATCAATCTGGCTCTGTCTGCGCATATCAGCTGCAGTGCGGTCAATAACATTCTGCTCATAAGGGTTCATGTATGGGTCTAAAGTAGCTGCATCAGGAGTAAACGTACCCATCTGATGGGTTACTGAGCCGCCAGTCAAAGGGTCATTTAATCTAGAAATACCCGTAAACGATTGATCTTGTAGTGAACTAGTTCCCGCAGTAAGTGGGCCCTCATAAGCCTCATACGGATCTGCTGCCAATGCGCTAGCAGGTTCCAGTATACCTTCAGTAACATAGTCTCCTACCCAATTAGATAGAGAAGACTCTTTTCCTGTCGCTTGTCCTACAGGAGTTACTGGGTCGCTAGAAGTTGTAGTCGTAGCATCTCCCGCGGTGGGCTCAGTGCTCGTTGTACCAACTACAGCATCTCCATCAGGGAACTTATTTTTAAACGGTTTGTTTTCGTATACAGAACCACCACCAGCATATTGAGCTATACCGCCCTGTGCCATTTTAGGCATGAAGTTCTGGGGGTTTATTTGTTTACCTTGTTCTGGATTACCTGTACGAGCTTTACGTACTCCGTCCATCATACTATGTAACTGGTCTGCGCCTGCATCAGAATTACCGTTGCCTAGGTGACTTACTACATCAGCAGGTATTACAAACTCACCATCACTCAAACGCGCTTCTTGATTACCATCAATACGAGCAGGTACTTTGTCAGCCATGCCGTCAGTCTTACCACCTAAATAGTAACCTTTGTGTGCGCCAGCAATACCACCGTTAGCATACTTAGGTACACGTCCTCCCATAGCCATAGCGGGTTGTTCAGGGGGTGGCGTAGGTGCTTGCTTGGCTGCTAGCGCGTCAGCTTGAGCTTTGGCTGTAGTTTGAGCTTCTTCTAAAGTAGGGATTCCAGTTTCTGGTCGTTTCGCCATTATAGGGTCAGAGAAGTAACGTCTACCTGCACCGCCCGGCCTGCGCTCTTCACCAGTTAAATATTTGTTAGTATATGCAGGGGCTTGTCCTTCTTCTTCAGGCTTAGCAAGGCTAAGTATGCCTACATCTCGCCCAGCATTTTGTGATTGTTGCATAGGCACGCGCTCTCGGACGCGTTGTTTGTCCATATCTACCTTACCTTGGTAGCCTAATTTTTCTTGTTGCGGCTGAGCATACTTCGCCACGGCAGCAGATAAAGCCAAGTTTGTGAACCTAGATAGCGGGTTAGAATCGTCCGTAAGGAAGTTACCTGCACTTTCATACAGACTCCCAATAGCACCGAATGCATCCGTTATAAAATTATCGTCTTTCTCTTCACTCATTTACCTTTCTCCAAGTATCCGTAGGATCTCGTTTGTTTTGTTTTTAACCGCTCCCCCAGAAGCTAAACCTTGTTGTTTCTGAAGTCTATCTTGTATCTTAGAGATTAAACTATCTCCGTATGGGGTATCTTGACTGTCTTGAAGCGCGTACGGACTGCGTTGCTCATAAGCCGCTTCTTGTTCAGGGGTTGCAAAAATACTGTCTCCTGAAATATCGTATTCATATTGTATGACCGCGGGGTCGGGAGTCTCTACGTCTACTCTTCGCCCCGGAGCAGTTAACGACTCTAGGAAGTTAGCTTTTCGCTTCTCTTCCTCTTTCTCTTTTATCTCATCAACGCCTTCTTGGATCTGAGTTTGTGTGTCACTTGTTACCTTTTTAGTCTGTTCCGATATTGCGTCCACTAAATCAGTTTCATACTGTATTTCCCTAGCTTCCGCATCCTGTATAAGGGTCTCTATCTCAAAATCTTTTCCCGATATTGCGCCCACTAAATCATTTTCATACTCTTTAAGGGCCGCTATCTCAGCAGCTTTCTCTTCTATGGTTAAATATGTGCCCGTTGCAGGGTTAAAATCTGCGTCAGGATCAAAACCTGTATAGTCCCCAAGTGTATACGCATTTGTCAACAAAGCCAAGTCTTCTGGCGTAACTAAACCATCCTGCCCAGTTACGTCGTAACGCGTCATGCCATCTACTTTGTCCTGAGCTAGCTCCACACCTGCCAAGTAGGCAGTTACTAGGTCTATATCTTCCTGTGTAACTAAGTTAGAGGGTACTCCTAAAATCCCGGCAGTAGTCTCAAGGGCAGTACTTAAATCAGTAATAGTTCCTGACTGCTCGTCTATAGTACCTGCTTGAGTTTCAATGGTAGTATTTAACGTAGCTATGCTAGTTTTTAGCTCGTTTATCTCAGTATCTTTAGCACCAATATCCGCATCGTACGTAGCTTGCAGCTCAACTTTATCTTGTTCTAATGTAGATACATTTCCTTCTAGAGCTAACTTATCACCTTCTAACAGGGCTATAGATTCTTCTCTATCTGCTATTGTTTCATCACCGACTAAAGCAGCAGTTGATAGGTCGTTAATCTGACCGTCTAATGCAGTTATACTAGTTTTTAGCTCGTTTATCTCAGTATCTTTAGCACCAATATCCGTATTGTACTTAGTTTCTAGCTCAATTTTATCTTG
>Ga0181399_1000509_pt1 | contig 14236 bp, 15 predicted proteins | sample 22SPOviralmetaG_FD_130128 | JGI IMG/M metagenome (GOLD analysis project Ga0181399, IMG submission 130128) | Marine viral communities from the oligotrophic San Pedro Time Series (SPOT) site, San Pedro Channel, CA, USA - 22 SPOT_SRF_2011-05-21 | ecosystem: Environmental > Aquatic > Marine > Strait...
AAATGAACCTGCATTATACGATAACGCTACATTTACTGCTTTAACAAGCGCACCTACAGACGTTATAGGGGCTACTTTTGTAGCAGAGGCTAAAGGTCATCTATTCTTTGCTAAAGGTGACACAGTAACTTACACAGCGTTTGAAACAGACTCTGACTTTTCAATAGGTAATGGGGCAGGTAATTTTAGAGTAGGTGGAACTGTTACGGCTTTAGCTGTATTTAGAGAACAGTTAATTATTTTTACTGAATCTACTATACATCAACTCACAGGCAGAGCAGTTTCAGACTTTGTTGTACAAACAATAACTGCAGATATTGGATGTATTGATTCTGATACAGTGCAAGAGATTGCTGGTGACGTTATGTTTCTTGGCCCAGATGGGCTTAGACTATTAAGTGCTACAGATAGAATCGGGGACTTTGGACTAGCCTCTGTCTCTAAGAATATACAAAGTGTAATGACAGGATTTATTTCCGCAAACACATCTTTTACAAGTTGCGTAGTCCGGGAAAAATCACAGTATAGATTACTAGGTTATAATAATAATATTACACAAGAAAATGCTCAAGGTATATTGGCAACACAGTTTGCGCCGCAAGGCGGTGAAGGAATGGCTTGGGCAGAAACACGTGGTATACGTGCTTACGTAGCAGACAGTAATTATAACCAAAATGTAGAACAGATTTTCTTTGCCAACGATGATGGCTATTTGTATCAAATGGAAAGCGGTAACTCCTTTGATGGTACAAATATACAAACTACATTTGCTACACCACACTTACCGATTAGTGACCCACGTAAGCGCAAGACATTTTATAAATTGTTTTTGTATACTGATCCGCAAGGTAGTGTCGCATTTGACGTAAGTTTAAAACTAGACTTTGACAGTCAGGGAACTATTCAACCCGCACCAATAAATATTCAGAATACGCAGGGTACTGTAGGATTTTTTGGAACAGGTACTTTTGGTATAACCCGATTTGGTACTAAGCTGTTAAAGTTATTTCAAACACAAGTTGTTGGTTCAGGATTTACAGTATCATTTCAATTTGAATCGGAAGACGACAATCCCCCCTACTCAATTGATGCACTAACAGTTGAATATGGATTAAACGATAGAAGGTAGAAACTATGGGACAAGGCTACACTAGAACCGATACTATTAATAACATAGCGGATGGTAACATTATCAACGCCGCAGACTTTGATGCTGAATATGATGCTATCGAATCTGCTTTTAATAGTAGTACAGGACACTCGCACGATGGTACATCTGGTGAAGGTGGGCCAGTTACTGTGCTTGGACCAGCACAAGATTTTGTAGCTAGTACTACTGAGATTAAACCAAAAAGTAATAACACGTTAGATGTTGGTACAACAGGACTAAAGTTTAAAGACCTATATCTAGCTGGTACAGCTAATCTTGTAAACGTAACTACCACTGGCGATTTAACACTTACAGGTGCAGCTAACAATATTGTGTTTGATGCCAGTGACAATGCACTAGAGTTTGCTGACAATGCTAAAGCTGCTTTTGGTGATGCAACCACGCCAGATTTACAAATCTATCACGATGGCACAGACAACTATATTGAATCTAATGCAGGTGAACTGTATATACAGGGTGATGGCATTACACTTCGTAGTGACACCGACACCGAAACTTATGCTACAATGGATAAAGATGGTGCTGTAGCTTTATACTACGACAACAGTAAAAAGTTTGAGACAACGGATACAGGCATTGCCGTTACTGGTAGTATTGCTTTGGATGGTATACATCTTGATGACAACGAAAAAGCCACATTTGGTGATGGCGATAACCCTGACTTAGAAATATATCACGATGGCACAGACAGTATTATTGAAAACAATACTGGTGAGTTGTTTATTCAAGGCAACAACATAACTCTTCGTAGTGACACAGATACTGAAACCTTTATTGCCATGGACAAAGATGGTGCAGTAGAACTGTACCACGATAATGCAAAGAAATTTGACACAGATGCAGATGGTGTAAATGTAACTGGTCAAATTGATGTTAGTACAAACGTAAACTTAACATCGGATGGTGGGATAATTAAGTTAGGTGCAGATGAAGAAGTAACACTTACACATGAACATAATGTGGGTGTGCAAGCTAAAGCAGCATCTGGTTTTGAACTAAATTTACAAACAGGCGATACATCTGTTGAAAGTGGTAACGTCTTAGGTAAGATTACTTTTAATGCGCCGGATGAAGCTGGTGGCACAGATGCTATCCTTGATGGTGCAGCTATTGAAGCTGTAGCGGAAGATACTTTTGCATCTGATAATAATACAACAGCACTTGTATTTAAAACAAACACATCAGGTGCAGCAACAGAACGTATGCGTATCAAAGGTGATGGCACAATCATTATGGATACGCAAGTTGACATTGATAATATTACTATTGATGGTAACACTATTAGTAGCACAGATACTAATGGTAGTATAGTTGTAGCACCTAATGGTACTGGTGATGTTCAGCTTGATGCTGACACAGTACGTATTGGTGATAATAATGCCAACGCAACAATTACTACAAATGGCACAGGCGACTTAATATTAAATACTAATGCGGGTTCAAGTTCTGGTTCTATAACTATAGAGGATGCAGCCAACGGTAACATTGCACTTACTCCAAACGGTACTGGTGAAGTTGATATTACTAAAGTAGACATTGATGGGGGTGCTATTGATGGTACTATTATTGGTGCTAATAGCGCAGCCGCAGGTACATTCGTTGCTCTTGAAGGAACTACAGTAACAGCAAGTACAAGTTTAACGCTTGCCTCTGGTGCGACCGTTACTGCCATTCTTGATGAAGATGACATGTCAACAAACAGCGACACCGCTATTGCTACCCAGCAGTCTATTAAAGCATTTGTAGAAAATACAATTAGCGGTGGTTCATTCGGTAGTGGTATTACAAGTGGTGGTAACATTACTCTTAACGATGATGGTAACTCAAGCCCTAACGGTTTTGGTCTTGTGTTTAAGGAAGCTTCAGCTACTTATACAACCACATTGAATAAAACAACCCCAACAGCTAATAGAACAATATCTTTGCCTAATGAAACAGGAACAGTATCTACACAGGCATTCGCAAATGGCGCAGCAGTAGCACTAGCTATCGCATTAGGATAACAGAAAAGACTTGACAAACCATATAAATTATGGTATAATTAATGTACATTAGGAGTAAATAATGGCAAACGCTTTTAAGCTAAAAACATTCTCTGCTACATATGGCCCATCAGGAAGTGGTACTACTGCTAATACTGATATGACTATATACACAGGTAAGTCTGGAACAGAGACAACTATTATTGGGATGTCTATTGCTAATATTGCAACAACACAGATAACTGTCGATGTTAAGATAGAAAGCGACACATCTGATACTGAAGTAAATAAAAACGTATTCTTAATAAAGGATGCGCCTATTCCTGTAGGGGGTACTCTTGTGCCAATTGGCGGGGATCAGAAGGTAGTGCTTCTTGATACAGATGTACTAAAAGTACAGTCTGATACTGCAAACAGCGCAGATACAACTTTGAGCATTTTGGAGATTACTTAATGCCTTATCTTGGTAACGTACCAGCCGTAAACTTTAGCACAGCAGCATATCAAGACTTGACTGGTGTAACAGGGAGTCCTGCAAAGCGTGGGTTTACTCTTACTCATGCTGCAGGTAGCGCACAAGACATTGAAGTATTTGTAAATAATGTACGTCAAGAGCCAAGCGTAGCGTATACTGTAGCAGGTACTGCATTAACTATGACAGGTGATGTAGAAACTACAGATGATTTTTACGTGGTCTTTCAGGGAAAAGCCCAGCAAACAGTAACACCCGGTGCTGGTACAATTACAAACGCTATGTTTGCTTCTGGCACAACTCTTGGTGGCGGTAGTTATTTAGGTGATAGCGGCGGTGGACTAGCCGACATTGTGCGTGTACACGAAGCGCAGCTAGACACCGACATTACAGTGGCGGTTAATACAAACGGTTTATGCGCTGGACCTTTAACAATAGCAACAGGAGTTACCGTGACACTAAACGGTAATCTGGTGATAGCATGAGTGAATTAAGAGCAGACACAATCAGTGCCAGTGATGGCACAAGCCCTGTTACGCTGACAAAGCAACATGCGGCGAAATCTTGGGCTAGATATGGTGAGGATTCAGTTATAGCCGACAGTTTTAACGTGGCTTCTACTGTTGACAGTACTAGCGTAACAGGTTCAACCACAGTTAATTTTACTAACAATATGTCAAATGGAGACTATCCAGCGCAGGGAACTTGCAACGGTGTTACTGGAGATAGGTTTACTGTAATATCAGTCCAATCATCATCATCTTATAATAGTTATACTTTTGATGGTAGTACACGAACTGAATTGCCTGTTGGCGCAATGGTAAACGGAGACTTAGCATGAGTGAGATAAAAGTAGACGCCCTCACAGGCAAGACCACCGCTAATGATATCACCGTGACGGTTGGTGCTACCGTTACGCAGTCTCTTGAGAAAGGCTTGTCAAAGTGTTGGGTAAATTTTGATGGCACAGTAGATTCAGACCCTGCAACTTTAGCGGGTGTAGCAGAAAGTCTCAATGTATCTTCACTGTTTGATGTTGATCAAGGCCGATACTACGCAAATCTAGTCAATAATTTTACAAATGCTGATTTTGTTCGCACTGTTTCGTCGAGGGCGCAGAGTTACAATGCGGCTTTAGATTCTAATTACGTTGGCTCTGATAAAGTGTCTATGGCTGTTCGCCAAGATACAGGGGCTTATGTAGACGTAGCTATAAACTGTATAATATGTCAGGGAGACCTAGCGTAATGGCTGGAAAAATTATAGCGGATACCTTTCAAGGCACAGATTCAACTGAAACTGTAAGTGGAGCCAGTGTAACTATACCAACATCTGTTGCTTCTAAATATGTAGTTAATGGCACTTTAAAAGCGTGGGCAGGGTCAATTGATGCTACAGGCACAACAATAAATAATTCTTTGAATGTGTCATCAAAAACAGATGAATCAAGTACTGGGGTATTTACTTATGCCCTTATAAATGCCGCTGCTGAACAAATGGATGCGTCTGCTTTGAGTGCGATTGGCGGTGGTTCGGCTAGATTTATACGGATTGCAAGTAACGATACAACAACAACTAATTTTCAATTAGTTTCGGTTTCTCACAATGGTTCAAGTGAAAATGGCGCACATAACTGGATGTTTGCGGGGGAGTTGGCCTGATGACCCAGACACCAGAGTTCAAAGGCACACACCTGTTTGACCGCCTATGCTGGGCAAAAGAAAACCTAGAGGGTGTACAGTCAGACTATCGTGTAGTCTTTGAGGACAGCGTAGATGAGTGCGCTAAGATACTTGTGCCAGACCCTAACTGGATGGCGTGTGCGCTACAAGGCGGTATTCTACCACCAGTGCATGTATATTGGGAACTAGCTAAAGATGAAGCACAACCAGACTTCAAGAAGCATACTCGTGGCTATCTGCTACATGACACCCAGCCTGTTGATGCTATGACTGAAGAAGAGGCTATTGAGTATTTAATTATGAAAGATTGCCCACAGTCTGTCTGGCAAAGTTGGGATGAGGGTAATCGACCAAAGATGGTAATCTGCCGCAAGGAACAGCTACCACAAACTCGTGAGTGGAGAAACGCTTGGCGTATCTCTGACGATTTAGAACTAGCAGCATAAGGAGTAAATCATGGCTGTAACAACATATATTGTTGACAAGGACGGTAATCGGATTGATGCCTCAACTGCTACCATTCCTGCCAACAGAGACTTTCGGGGTGCTTGGTCGCTTTCTGAAACTGTAATTAGCGAAGACTTAACTAAAGCAAAAGAAATATTTAAAGACAAGGTTCGTGAGGTTCGTGGTCCACTGTTAGCTGCAGAAGACGTAGTGTACATGAAGGCACTAGAAGCTGACGATGCAACTGCAAAAGCAGCATCAGTAACAAAGAAGTCTGCTCTTCGTGATGCACCAGCCGCTTCTGCTATTGCATCTGCATCAACAATCACTGAACTCAAGGCAGCTTGGGATACAGACGTACTTGGCGATAGCCCTTACGCATAATGCGTAGGGGTCATCCCTATTTGGAGAACTAGATGGCACTTAGTAAAATTACAAATAATGGTGTAGCGGCATCTGGCATACCGTCTGGTGGTATTATTCAGATACAAAGAACGCAATTAACTAGCACTTTTACCACTTCTTTAACTGGTGGGGCAAACACTTCTATTGATGAGTTTTTAGTAAACATAACTCCTACATCTACATCAAGCATAATTAAATTAGACGCAAGTTGGTTTGGCGAGTTTGGTATTGACCACGATAATGTTTGGAACAATATGTTTTTCTTTTTCAGAGATAGCACATTTTTAGGTGCGCCAAGTGCTGGAAATAGAATTGCTGGTATAAATATAGCTAATCGTTCATATAATGGCAGTGACGATGAGTCTACCCCAGAATCAACTTACATCACATACTTTGATAGCCCGGCCACTACATCACAAATTACTTACAAGCTAGGTATTGTGGTAAAAACCTCAGATACTTTATACACAAATAGAACTGTCAGTGATACTGATGGAAATAATCATGAAAGAGGCGTGTCATTCATCAGTGCAACAGAGATTGCGGGGTAACTAATGGCATATATAGGTAAATCTCCAACAGGAACTGGCGTAAGGTCACGCTACTACTTCACAGCTAGTGGCGGTGAAACATCACTGTCTGGAGCATCTGACAGTGGGGCAACGCTGCTGTTTACGGATGGTGCTTACGTAGATGTATCACTAAACGGTGTAGCACTCGTAGCTGGTACAGATTATAATACCACAACCGCTAACACTATTGGTGGCTTAACTGCTCTTGCTGCAAGCGACATTGTAGAGATACTTGTCTATGATATATTTACTGTAGCTGATACAGTATCTGCTTCATCTGGCGGTACGTTTAGTGGTGGTCTTACTATATCGGGTACAACCACAGTTAACGAAGTTACATTTAATAAAGCAGTAGCAGGTAATACAGATGTTAGAAGCGTTACTGGTGCTACGACACTTGACTTTGACACCTATCAAAACTTTGTGCTTACTTTAACTGGTGCTATCACGTTATCTAATATCTCTACTGAAACTGTAGGTCAGTCTGGTTTCATTGCTGTAACACAAACAGGTGGGTATGGAATTTCTATAGAAACCGATTTTGAAACAGCAGGTGCTGCAGGTATTACGTTGTCGGCTAGTGGTACAGACCTTATACCATATTTAATTATTGCTACTGATCGTATTTTACTTGGCGCACCACAGCTTGCGTTTGCATAAGGATTAAATAATGTCAGGGCCACTAGGTTCACAACAATGGATGTACGCTTCTGGGGAAGCCGTTCAGCAATCCCTCAAGTTCAACGATGACGAAGGCCAGTATCTAAGCTGGACACCGGCTGCTTCTGGCAACCGCACGACTTGGACTTGGAGTGGCTGGGTTAAGCTTGGAAAAATTACTGGGTCAGGTTATTCTGTATTATTTGGTGCAAGTGCAAGCCTTACTAATAATGACCAACTCCTATTGAGAATGACAAGCGATGAAGGTCAGTTGTTTTGGAGACAAGAGAAAAGCGGCGTTGCCGTATCAAAACAAAATTCTACGGCATTATTTCGTGACCCGTCGGCTTGGTATCATATCGTTTTGGCTTACGACAGTACAAACGCAACAGAGGTTGACAGAGTAAAAATCTATGCTAATGGTGTTCAGCTTGAGTTAGATAATGACAACCCAACTGAAGCAGATAGGCAGAGTCAAATTAATCATACTGTTGAGCAACATATAGGTTACGCTCCTCAAGTGTCAGACTACTTTGACGGCTATATGTCCGACATACATTTTATTGACGGTCAAGCCCTAGCCCCTACAAGCTTTGGTGAGACTGTTGACGGATACTGGAAAGCTAAAGACTACGATGGCACATACGGTACAAACGGATACCACCTGACATTTCAAGACGATGTTGTGTCTGAGGGATTCAATACTGTTACCTATCGTGGTACAGGGGCTACGCAAAGCATTAGCGGGTTAGGCTTTCAAAACGACTTTCTCTGGATAAAGTCACGTTCCGATTCCGCTGGTACACATCGTTTGATTGATTCTGTTCGGGGTGGTAGTCTTGCGTTGCAGTCAGACGGCACAGGTACAGAACTAGATAACAGCGCACAAGTTACATCACCAAGAGATGCGGATGGATTTACTGTTGCCGGAAACACATCTGCATTTAATCAAAGCGGCGACACATATGTAGCTTGGGCTTGGGATGCTGGCAGCGGTTCAGCCGCAAGCAATACTGATGGGTCAGTTGACAGCACAGTCAAGGCAAATCCTGACTATGGTTTTAGCATAGTAAAGTGGGTTGGTGATGGCACAAGTCAAGGTGCTACAGTTGGTCATTCTCTTGGCGTTACACCTAGTATGATTTTTGTTAAAAGCACTGATTCAACTGCGAGTTGGAATGTTTGGCATAAAGACTTAACTAATGCAACAACTAGTAGGGTTCTTCTAAATGACGATTCTGATGAATTTGACTCTGTTTATGTTTGGGGTTCTACCGCACCAGATAACTCAGCATTTGGTGTGGGAACAGTTGCAGGTTCAACTTGGACAAACAGGTCAGGTAGAAACTACATAGCCTACTGTTTCGCAGAGGTGGCTGGTTACTCATCCATCGGAAGCTACACTACTGATGGCAGCACAACTACTGTAACAACAGGGTTTAAGCCAGCTTTTGTAATATTCAAAAGAACTAATGCTGACGGTGACTGGTATATCCTTGATAATACAAGATTCACTTCAGATGATAATAACAATGTATATTTAGAGCCAAACACTTCTGATGATGAGACAGCAGCAGCTACAAACAACCTAGACTTTACTGACACTGGGTTTGTTATAAACTCTAGCGGTACGGCATGGAATGCATCCAGCGGCGAATACATCTATATGGCCTTTGCCGACACAAGGGAAGCAGCGTTCTGGAAAGATGTATCCGGTCAGGGCAACCACTGGACGCCTATCAACCTAGACTATCGTGATAGCTTGATTGACAGCCCGGCGAATAACTTTGCTGTGCTTAATCCTTTGTTTAGAGGTTCTAGCAATAATAGAACACTATCAGAAGGCAACTTAAAATATCAAGCAACTAGCGATGATCATATGGCAGGAACCTTTGGTGTATCTTCAGGCAAATATTATTTTGAAATATTTGTTAATGATATAGAAAGATCAAATAACTATTTTGGAATAGCATTAGAAACAAACAGAGACACTACACAAGCCGTATATTATCGCAGCGGCAGCGCACAATTAGTGGACGCACTTGGTGGGTCAGCTACTCAAACTGTTGCTGACGCCGTTGACGGTGATATTATTTCAATAGCAGTTGATTTAGATGGCGGGTCAGTTCAATTTAAATTAAACAATTCTGATTTAGGAACTGCAATATCACTACAAAGTGGAACATATGTTCCGTACACTGGTGCTGGAAACAGCACTGCAGGTTCAAAAATATGGACATTTAACTTCGGTCAAGACAGCACCTTCGCTGGCGCAACAACTGCTGGCGGCAACCAAGATGCCAAAGGCATAGGTGACTTTAAGTACGCACCGCCTGCTGGCTACCTTGCCTTGTGTACGGATAACCTTCCAACGCCTACAATTATTGATGGGTCTGAGTATTTTAATACGGTGCTGTATACTGGTGATGGGACAAACAATAGACCTATAACTGGCGTGTCACACCAGCCTTCATTTACTTGGATTAAAAACAGGTCGGATACTGGAAGTCACAGATTAGTAGATGTGGTTAGAGGCGCAACTACTGGTGCGCTTTTTGCAGACGTACCAAATGATGAAGGTAACAGTCCACTTGTATCATTTGATGCTGATGGTTTTACCTTAAACAACACAACTAATTGTAACAATTCTGGCGAAACATATGTAGCTTGGAACTGGAAAGCTGGCGGCACAGCGGTGCTTAATGAGGTAGGTACGATTGACTCACAAGTGTCTGCGAATACAACGGCAGGGTTTTCTATCGTGTCCTATACTGGCACAGGAGTTGACGGAGATTCCATAGGTCACGGATTAACCCAAGCACCTGAGCTAATGTTTAGTAAATCAAGAGACAATTCTCAAGATTGGTATGTGTTTGGATACCCCTCTGGGCCATCAAGCGCATTTACTGAAGATGGTTCAAATCTTAGGCTAAATGAACCTACCGAAAGAGTTCAGTCCACGGTACACGAAGTGTCTCTTGATGACTCTGTCATTACGTTTGTTGGCTCAGGACATCCTAATGGTTCAGGTGATAACCGTATTGCGTATTGTTTCCACAGCGTTGAAGGCTACAGCAAAGTGGGCAGCTACACCGGCAACAGCAGCGCAAATGGCACGTTTGTTTACACAGGGTTTAGGCCAGCTTTTATTCTAGCTAAAAAATACACAGACTCAGACAATTGGTTTATTCACGATAATAAAAGGGTAGACAGAGGTGTAAATTCAAATGCCATTGATGATTATTTAAGACCAGACCTTTCTAATGACGAAGGTGATGATGGCGAATCCGTTGACTTTCTTTCTAATGGTTTTAAGTGGCGTATCAACAGCGGGTTGAGAAATCAGTCTGGTGAATCCTACATCTACCTAGCCATTGCAGAAACACCATTCAAATACGCTAACGCCAGATAACGGAGATTTACTATGGCATATAAATACAGTGGTCGCATCATTCGTGCTGGTAAAGCATGGAAAGACAATGACGGTGTGACGCACCCACGTAACTGGTATGCGTGGTCTGACGAACAAAAAACTAGCGCAGGACTTGTATGGGAAGATGATCCCGCTAGTTTTGATAGTCGATTCTACTGGTCAGCAAATGTGCCTAAGTCATTAGACGATGTTAATGCAGTAGATGAGGATGACAACCCTGTGCTTGACGAAAATAACAATCAAGTAGTGATACTAGGTTTAAAGTCACAGTACAAAGCACAGACAAAAAATACGGCAGGGGGCTTGCTTTCTAGCACAGACTGGTATATAATTCGTGTTAACGAGGATAACACAGCAACTGTACCCACTAACATAAGTACATATCGGGCAGCAGTACGTACTGCAAGCGGTACAATTGAAGCAGCCATTGATGCTGCTGCAGACCTAGATGCTTTCATAGCATTGTTTGATACGCCTGTAGATAGCGATGGTGTACCAACTGGAAATGCGCCAATCCGTAACTGGCCTGATGAGGTGAACTAATGAGTAGAGCAAGAGATTTCGCAGATTTAGCTGGTAGCGCAGATGCTGGTGGCCTGACAGGACGCAACCTCATCATCAACGGTGCTATGCAGGTGGCACAGCGGGGTACGTCACAGACAGGAGTAACATCAGGGGGTTACAAAGATGCACCTGATAGGTTTAAGATTGAGGCAGATTCCGCTGGTACTTGGACTCTTTCTCAAAGCACAACTGCACCAGATGGGTTTTCTTATTCATATAAATTTGACTGTACAACAGCCAACACATCACTTTCTGCTGGCTCTAAACTTTCTATCTCGCAAAGAATAGAGGGGCAAGATTTACAGCATTTGAAAAAAGGAACTAGCGGTGCAGAAAGCATTACCTTATCTTTCTGGGTACGTTCTGCTAAAACAGGAACATATATTGTTCAGTTAAAAGACCAAGATAACACCAGAACATATTCTCAGGCTTACACCATTTCATCGGCTGATACTTGGGAACATAAAACTCTAACTTACGCTGGCGATACAACAGGTGCTTTTGACAACGATAATGCTGACAGTTTCCGTATTTTTTGGTGGCTTGTGGCTGGCACAGATTATACCAGTGGCACACTTGCTACAGCGTGGCAAGCCCATGACCACCCTGACCGTGCAGTAGGGCAAGTAAATCTTGCAGACAGCACCAGCAACGAGTGGTACATCACAGGCACCCAGCTTGAGGTAGGCGACACAGCCACGCCGTTTGAACACCGCAGCTATGGCGATGAGTTGGCTAGGTGTCAGAGGTATTTTTATCAAACTTTAACTGGGGCTGCATACCAACGCCACGGTCTTGGTGTAGCTATTTCTACAAGTTTTGTTGATATGCCATACAGACTTCCTCAAACAATGAGAACAAGGCCCACTACTGCCAAAAGTGGTTCTATGTCTGTAGAAAGTAATACAACTAAGACAGTGTCGGCAGTAACAATTTCAACAGATAGTTCAAGTGCAGATGTCGTTCGTTATGGGATAACGTGTTCTACTACATTGACTGTTGGATACGCATATTATCTTTTCAATGGTAATGATGCAGATGCCTATCTCACTTTTGATGCGGAGTTATAAAGATGAATATTACAAACGCACAATATTATGTAAATCACATAGACAATAATAACGATGGTATCACCGCAACCATTGATGGCACTGAAATGTCAGTCCCCCTTGACCCAGCCAACCGCCACTATGCAGAAATCTTGCGTCAGATAGACGCTGGCACGTTGACTATTGCGGATGCTGACTAAGATGGAGATGACTAGCTTGATTGATATGCTTATCGGCTTAGTCGTAGCTGGCGGTGCGTGGTGGGCTAACGGAATGTCACGTGAACAGAAGCGTGTAGAGATACTGTTAAACAAGACACGTGAGGAATACGCTACTCGTGTAGAGATGCGGGATGACATGCGCCGTGTAATGGAAGCACTACATCGTGTAGAAGATAAACTAGATAAAGTATTAAGTAGGGAACTGTAAACAATGGCAATGTTTAAAGCATTTAAACCTAGTGGTATGGAAAAGATAGCACGTTCTATGGGCTATCAAGGTGGTATGCAAGGGTTTCAAGATTACTTGTCTACTAACCCTGCCCAACAACAACAGATGGATATGTACACTAACAAAGCTATGCAGATGGCTAAAGGTGGCATGGTTAAGAAGTTTGCGGATGGTGGTGCTGTACCAACTACAGGCGTAGTAGGTGCAACAGGCACACCTATTGCTACTCTTCCTACTAAAGAAGATGGTACAACGGGTGGCATAACAGACTTTACTGTACAACAAATGTACAGCCCCGGCGTAGCTGTCGGTGGTGAGACTGTAGCTTCAGGTATTCAGTATGATCAATCGCAAGACGTTGCAGCGGGTACAGGCGAACTAACAGGCACGGTGGGTGTGCCTACAGCTATGGCACTGACAGCCCAAGCGCAGCAGCCAACTGCTACTGGTGCTAATCTCATGCAAGCTGACACTGTAGCTGCTGATGTAGACGCAGCTATCTCAGCAACCCAAGCTGCACAAGCTAATCCTCAAGACCCTCGTGCGCAGATCACTGCTGCTCAACAAACACAATCTTCTGTAGGTAATTTACAAGCAGCGCAGGGTACTTCTTTTCTTATTAATAATCCAGTACAGAGACAGCTACAAAATGGTGAGTTAATTAGTGGCACAGGTGTGGATGCTGCTAAAGCTGCTGCACTAACTGCGCAGACACAGGCTGCTGCAGCTACAGCTAATCCATCTGCACAGGCAATGGTACAGGATCAGCTATCTGGTCTAATGCAAAGTTTCCAAGGTGCTAATCCACCAGCATGGGCTGCAGGTGCGATGAGGGCTGCTACATCAGCTATGGCAGCAAGAGGTTTAGGTTCATCGTCTCTAGCTGGTCAGGCTATTGTACAGGCTGCTATGGAGTCTGCATTGCCTATCGCAATGGCAGATGCCCAGACAGTTGCTAAGTTTGAATCACAGAACTTATCTAACAGACAGCAGTCAGCTATGCTTGCTGCAGAGCAACGTGCTAAGTTTATGGGTCAGGAGTTTGATCAGATATTCCAAGCAAAAGTAATGAACGCTAGTAAGATTAGTGACATTGCCAATCAAAACTTTACAGCAGAACAACAAGTACAGCTAGAGAACTCACGTGCTGCTAACACAATGAACTTGGCTAACTTAAACAATCAACAGGCTCTTGTAATGGCAGAAGCATCTGCACTAGCACAGCTTGATGTCGCTAACCTAAGTAACCGTCAACAAACAGCAGTACAGAATGCACAGAACTTCTTGCAAGTTGATATGGCTAACCTGTCTAACAGACAGCAAACAGAACTGTTTAAAGCACAGCAACG
>Ga0181399_1000510_pt1 | contig 14227 bp, 26 predicted proteins | sample 22SPOviralmetaG_FD_130128 | JGI IMG/M metagenome (GOLD analysis project Ga0181399, IMG submission 130128) | Marine viral communities from the oligotrophic San Pedro Time Series (SPOT) site, San Pedro Channel, CA, USA - 22 SPOT_SRF_2011-05-21 | ecosystem: Environmental > Aquatic > Marine > Strait...
AAGCAGGAACTGCACTTTCAGATACTAAAATAAGAATCAAGTCTTAATAAATAAGAAATATAGAATCATGCTCTACAAGGTATAGTAAACATGGCAATATTTGTAGGATCTGACAACAATGATTCTAAGATAAGAGATAATAGAGTTGGACTTGCTATAAGCACATCAAATCCATCTTCTCCAGATACTGGTGACGCATATTATAATAGCACAGATAATAAACTAACTGTATATAATGGTAGTGATTGGGCTTCTGCTGGTGGTGGTGGGACCATAGAAATGGTTGCTTCAGGAACATTATCTAATGGTCAGGCAGTTATTGTAACTTCTGATGGAAATGTTGCAGGTGTAACTACCACTCAAATTACTGAAACAGTCGGAAGTGTTAATAATTACACTCCAACATCAACAGATTCGGTAAATTTCAATGGAGTTTATCATTCTGGTGTTGAAAAAATGGTTATTTCCTATAAAAAAGATTCTGATCAGAAGGGATATGCAGCTGTTGGTAAAATAACTGATACCAGCATATCATTAACAACAGCGGCGACAAAATTCTTTGATAATACGATGGAATATCCCGCAATAGTTTACGATTCAAATTCTGATAGAATTGTAATCGGATTTGAGGATCAGAGTGGATATGGTAGAGGTATTGTAGGAACGGTAAACGCCAACAATACAATTACTTTTGGAACTTCTGTTAAATTTGATACTGGTTCTGATGTTGGATCTCATTATATTTCAGCAGCATTTGATTCAACTAATAACAAAGTTGTATTTGCGTTTTCACAACCCAATGATAGTAATAGATTAAAGGCAGTTGTAGGAACTGTTGATCCAAGTGACAACTCAATTAGTTTTGGTAGTGTTGCACAATTTGAAAGTGGATCTAGTAATACTATTAACGCTGTGTTTGATGAAAATAATGGTAAAGTTGTTATAGCCTATAATGATCAAGGTGATAATACAAGAGGAAAAGCAATAGTGGGAACTGTAAGTGGTACAGACATTAGCTTTGGTGGAGCACAAACTTTTGAAACCGGAAATACCTATCATATAGGAGCAGGATATGACTCAGATAATGGTAAGATTATAATCGCGTATAAAGATTCTGGAGATAGTAGTGACGGAAAAGCAGTAGTAGGCACTGTGAGTGGTACATCAATTACTTACGGAAGTTTAACAACATTCAGTGACGGTAATGCAAACGAGTGTCATGTTGCCTATGATCAGGCAGCACAAAAAGTGGTTATTACTTTCCGTGACAATGCTGACTCTGATCATGGCAAATATCAGTTAGGAACTGTCAGTGGTACGTCAATTAGTTTTGACTATGCATCCGATAGCGCACCCACATTTAATGCTTATGAATCAAGAGGACCGACAGTGGTTTATGATCCAAGTTCAAAAAGAAATTTAATTATATACAAAGATGCCAACAATTCAAATTATCAATCAACAAGAATATTAAGAAATGCTTTTGTTGAAACCAATCTAACATCAACAAATTTCATTGGTTTCTCAGATGCTGCATATTCAAATGGTGCCACTGCAAAAATTCAAATTGAAGGTTCTGTTGATGATGCACAATCTAGTTTGACAGTTGCTAAAACTCATTATGTTCAAAAAGATGGAAGTTTAAGCACAACAGCAGATACTCCATCAGTTGAAGCAGGAACTGCCATATCATCAACTCAGATTATAGTTAAGGGATAATCTCAGGACACCTCACAAACCGTCCACAACCCCTCTAGGAGACCCCTGGAGGGGTTTATAATAGGTGCATACAAGACACAGGGGGTATGACTGCCACTCACAAACTAATCTTTATTGCTTCGTTCTTCTGGATGATGAACTGGGGCACTCGTGTCACTGCTGCTGCTATCAATGCTCTATCTTGAAACCCGTGGATACAACTATAGTCAAAGGCGTTGTGAAGATGTAGTTTTTTGGTTCGTCAAAAAGTATCTTCCTCGTCATAAACTAGACATTACAGTGAATCATCGTGGACTTCTTCGTGAAGGTGTTCATGGGTGGTGTACTGCGATGGATTCTGACTATCGTCCCAGAGAGTTTGAGATTGAGATGCATAACCGTCTCGATATTGATAAGTACTGTACTATCCTTCTACACGAACTGTGGCACGTTTATCAACATGTTAAGGGTCATCTTAAGGATAAAGGAGAGAAACGCTATTGGAGGGGCATAGATCACTCTTATACGGAGTATTCTGATCAACCATGGGAACAAGAAGCAAGAGAGATGGAAGTAAAACTCTATCATTCGTATCTTGGTCTTAATCCTAATTCTTTTAGTAAAAACACAATGTTTCCAAATCGCTTGACAGGTTCGTGAATTCCATGTAGACTACCTTTGTTCCGGTTAATAGACAAGCTTTAAGTTCTTTAAAACATTATGACCACTAAGACTAAAACTGAATTCATTTGTGTAAAACCAAAGAGCACAAAAGCAAAAAATCGTTTTGCTAACTTAATGGATGGATTGCATTCTTGTCGTATTGAAAAGCGTGAGGATGGTAAGATGTTTGTTGCATCTATCAGTGGAAAATACTTTTTCTGGATGAGTGAGTCTAATGACGATCATTGGGACATTGTTAAATAATCAATATTGCGAACCTTAAGGTTTTAATTGTATGCATGATCAGAACAGTATTCAAGACAATGAAACTAAGCAGCAGAAGTGGAACCGTGGACTAGATCTATTTGTTGAAAGTGTACTAAAACCTGATTCACAACTTCGCCAATGTGCTCACAATCAACTTTGTTATCATGAGTTAATGAACGTTCGCGATGATGTACTAGAGTATTTGAAAACAAAAAGATGGACAGCATGAATAGTTATTCTGAACAACGTAAAGAACGTTTGAGTGACGTAATATTTGAGTATTTGTCTGATGAAAAAACAACACCAGATGAATTATTGTGTGACTTAAGTGAAGAAGTCAAAGATGTATTTGACTATTATAATAAGTATGCAATCAAATGTAGAAAAGTCTTAGATATGTTGCCTAATAATAATATTCTAAAAACTACTGATACTAAAGATTGGGAAGAATTCTGGAGTTCCTGTACATCTGAAGAAAATTGAATTATCGTGTTATAATATCAACACAAATAAGTTAAACAGAGGTTTCGATGACATTACCCTCAAAGAGCAAGAAACTTAATAAAAATGAAATCAATAGTATAGAAAATGCAGTAAAAGACGCAGGTATTCAACAAATTCATCCAGAAAAAATGGAAGCATTTGCTGAACATATGGTCGAAAAACTCAAATGTTCTGGTAAATCTCATGAAAACTGACATTTCCCTCTTGACTTAACAGTTAAGGGGGATTATTCTTATGGAACAAAATTACTCACCTTGAAACTGTCCTAGTAACACAGGTACTGCATTATGATTACGCTTCGCCCGCATCAGAAACGCATTCTCAACAGTATGCTTGCCTATGATAAGGGTCAAGTTATTGTACCTACAGGTGGTGGCAAAACTATCTGTATGATTCAGGATGTTGTTGAGAATTGCAAGTATATTGACAACGGAATGACGACTGTTGTTGTTGCTCCACGTATTCTGTTGGCAGAACAATTGTGCTCTGAGTTTCTTGAGTTGATCGATACAACTCACACACATGTGATGCACGTTCATAGTGGTGAAACACCTCACTATTCTACAACAAAAGCAGATGATATTCATGTCTTTGCTAACACTGCTCGCGCAGTGGGTGAGAACGTTATCATCTTCACTTCCTATCATTCTCTTCATCGTGTTATGGAAGCAGATATTGAGGTGGACAACATCTACTTTGATGAAGCACACAACAGCGTTCAGCGTAACTTCTTCCCCGCGACTGAGTATTTTGCAGAGAATACAAATCGTTGCTATTTCTTTACAGCAACACCCAAACATTCTCTTGCTGCATCTAAACCTGGAATGAATTGGAGTGTTTATGGTCAAGTTTTATGTAATGTTCCTGCTCCTGAGTTGGTTGAGCAGGGTTACATTCTCCCCCCTAAAGTTGTAGTTAAGCAATTGCCTATGATCAAAGGTCGCAAGGTAATGTTTGCTGATGATTGTGACAATCTGATTGAAACTATTGATGACAATGACATCGATAAGACTTTGATCTGTGCTCGCACAACAAAGCAAATCATCAACCTTTTGACTCACTCTGACTTCTGCCTGCAACTTGCTGAACGTGGTTATTCTTGGATGACGATTACATCGAAGACCGGTGCAATCATCGACGGCAAGAAAGTCAATCGTGACGTATTCTTTGACACCCTGAATACTTGGGGCAAGGACAAGACCAAGAAATTTGTTGTTCTTCATCACTCTATCCTGTCTGAAGGTATCAACGTCAGTGGACTTGAGGCTGTTATCTTCATGAGAAACATGGACTACATTGGCATCAGTCAGTCGATTGGTCGTGTGATACGTTTGGGTGGAAGTGAGAAGACATTTGGTTTAGTTTGTATTCCAACTTATGATCGAGTTGGTATCAGCACTGCCAAAAAAGTTCAGGCAGTTGTTGATGTTGTGTTCAATCAAGGTCAACCCGCTATTAGTGAGATTCGTCGCTAATTTATCATATGAAACTAATACAACAAAAGAGCGACATTCTAGACCCTAAACCTGTAGAGCAGGGATTCATTGTTGGAAAATATGGTGATCCTATGATGTATGCAGCAGTTCCCGTTAGTGGCAGTACTACACAATTAGCAGTCGTTCATCAAGCAAATGTTCTCAAAGTCTGTCGCAATCGTCAGTCTGCTATTAACTTTATAGATAGGCATCGGAAGAAAAAATCTGTTGCTAAACTGCCAGTATGAAAAAAAAAAGTTGATCCTTGCTCAAATGCAAGTAGATAGATTAACTGAACTACTTGAAGATAATGAATATAAAACATTTTTATATCAACATCTCATCCCGATCAAATATGAGTTGCAAAGACAACTCTTCAACTTGACCGACACCTAACTTTATACTAAAATCAAGGAGTAATTTACACAAACTGATGACCAAGTATCTTTACGTTGTTGAGCACTTTGTTCCTTTTCCACAGTCGGAATATGGTGGGTTATGGAATGTAGTTGCAGAACATGATGATGAATGTTTTGACTTAATTGTAAATAGTGATGATGGTTTCAATCAACCACACTACAATCGCCTTCGTGAGAATGTCATGAAAGCACCAACTTATGTTCTGGCAGAAGATCTTGACTCCTGTATTGTTGAAGAGTTTACTACCTGATGATTGAACTGCCCCCTGATTTTATTCATGAACCACCTGAAGGATACTCCTATGAGGTTACAGAGCATCGAAAAAATATGCTTGCTATTTGGATTATCAACCATGGCATGTTCTCTTATACTGACACACCACCCCGGTCAATCTGGGGTTTCTACAGTAGAACAAAGAAGTGCTATCATGCGCCTATTAACTCCACCAAGCACGGAAATAAGGTAGACGTTTCTGATACTCGTCCATATACTGCGATGCAACTTAACCTAAATCCCTTGGAAGCAGCATTTTTCTCATGAAGTATATTCCTCAAGTTGATGACTATGTTCTATGGAAGACAGAGCACGTAAACGTTGAGGGTTGGGTGTATTTTTATGACGAAATGTATATTACAATCGAAACTGGTATCAAACCAAAACCTAATTGCCAATATACAAAGAACGAAAAACACAAATATATTCACACACTTCTACTTTGCTATCCAACAGAATGGAATCAATTAGAATATGTTCATACGAGGAAGAATAAGTATGCTGAAACTTTGGAGGATATGGAAGTATTCGTTAGGGAGTTTTAGTGATGACAAAACAAAACCTTATGACAATTATGTTGCTATCATTCGCAGCATCATATTTGTCAGTCTGCTCACTACTAATATGGTTATTGTTTCTGGAGTCATGAGACACTGGAACAATACTGGCACAAATGTATATGTTTGTGCTGATAAACCTAGTGGTGGTTATTGGTGTACCAAACGAAATTAATCTGATTTATATGAATGAAAAACATCAAAATGGTTTCCCTTGGAGATTAGAGACTGACACCACTGTGTGTCATTTTGAATGTAAAGAGCACTTGCAAAAATACCTCGATAGATATAAACTAAAAGCACGACAATATAAGATCAGTAACAAAGATGGAGAACCCTTTGAGCCCCGTAAAAAACACAAGAAAAATGTGGAATCGTCAACTGGAAACAGTAGTAACAGAGGTTCAAGTTCAAGTAAAAGACGAACCACCCGCTTGGATACCCCTAGAAACACTTCTGGCGTTTCAAAGTCTAAACGCAAAAAGAAGTAATTAAAGTTACTCACCTCTAAAGTGTTTCAATAGTGTGACCTGCGGCATTCGCCCCACTAAACCAATCACCAGAGTGGTCTTCTGGTTTCCTTTCTTTCTTTATCATGGGAACTCGTTCAAGAATTGGTATTCAACTTTCAGATGACTCTATTCTTTCTGTTTATCATCATTGGGACGGTTATCCTACTTGGTTGGGCAAAATTCTTAACACACACTACAATTCAAAGGAGAAAGTAGTGGAGTTGATTGATGGCGGCGACATGTCTACCTGTTGGACAAAAGATCGTTGGACTGGTAAGCAAATTGCAAAACATGTGATCGAGAATGTTGAGGTTGAGGAATATGGTCCTCAATACTATTCCACTCGTGGTGAGAATTGTCCACCTCGTCTTGATAAAGATATGGAAGAGTTTTTCTCTGAAGGTGAAGAATACTCCTACATTTTCCGCAATGATAACTGGTTTGCTTATGATATGCACCAGTTTGAAGATATGGTAGCACCAGAACCTGTGGAAATTCCTAACGGCATTCTTGCCTGTTGATTATTACTCACCTTCAAACTGTTTTATTATTGTAAGCATATCACTTATGGACTGGTTCGACGACATTCAAGTTGAAGAAATGGAAAACTTTGACTTTGTTTCTGAAGATATTGAAGACCTTGTTGAAAAACAAAAGGACTTCAATATGAAAGAATATCTTAACGGCAACATCGACTACTAAAACCACAACCACACAAAACAATGACTGAAACTGTAAACGTTCTCCCACATCTTCAAGAACTCCGCGAAACTTGGAGGCGTCAAGATTTCCGATACACTAAAGATCAACAGAAACAATATGATATGCTAATTGAAGCACGTCGTGAACGAGTAAAATACTTTTATGAAGCGGGTCTAGTAGCAAAACCAGGCGAGAGACTTAATAAAAAAGAAGAGCAACAGGAAGAGCAAGACGATTGAAAAAGTAGGACAGTTGAAGAGGTGTCCCCAAACTCTTGACTTTTGGGGACAATAAATATATAATATCGATAAGTCAAAACCACCGATGAAAAGTTTTTCTCAATTTATTACGGAAGTTTATGACAAGGATGTGATGGATAGAAGTCAGATTAAAAAGTCTGGCGAAGGTGGACGTGTTGGCGCAGATAGAAGAAAATCTGAACCAGAAAAACGGAGAATGGTAGCTGTTGGCGGCGGCAAAATGGTTCCTGCTAAATCATACAAAGATAGAAAAGATATTGGAACACAGAGACAAGTAAGCACTCGTCAAGAACAACCACAAAAAGAACGTGGCAGTAAAGAAGTTGCAAAGTCTTATGCTGATAAGGTAAAAGAGAGAAGAAGAGCAGAAGCAAAAGCTAGAGTAGCAGCAAAAGCATCTGGTGGTGATACTCAAAAAGCAACATCTGCTGCTAAAGTTGCATCAAAAGAAGCAGAAAAGGCAGCAACTAAACTTCTGACGACTAAAAAGAAAGAAGAGAAGAAAACTGAATCAAAACCACGTCGTGATTGGAAAACCGATGATGGTGGTGGTATGACTCGAAAGGAGAGAGATGCCGCTAAAAATAAAGAGAGAGGTGCTGCACTGAAAGCAAGAAAAGCAGAACTTATTAAGGACTTCACTGAGAAGAATGGTCGTGCTCCTAAAGGTGTAGAACGTACAAAACTTGTTGGGTTGGCGCATAAATCTATAAAAGCAGGTGTCTAATTATTACTCACCTTTAATGTGTTCTACTAATAAGAACGCCATCAGACTTCCCTAGAATCGTTTCTAACACCATCTAATCAATGGTGTGGTATGATTTACCTATTGAACAACCTTTTATTATGAACATCTACAACATTGGTCAAGAAGACAAACCCAGATGGTTTGGATGGGGACAGACTAAGGGCCCTTTGATGATTGAAACTCATGGAATTCCTCGTACTGGTAGTGACTACAATAAAGCAAGAGATGCGGGAGTAAAGTATACCGAACTTGGGTTCTATGAAGATGTCGATGTGACAGACTATATGATTAAACCCTTTGTATTGAAGATTGCTGGAATCAGGCAGGTTGGAACTGAGGCATATGAATGTATTGAGGGGTATCCTATCACTCCTGAGATTGTAAAAGATATGGTAGAGAAGGAGTTCTTTGCTACAACTCCTGAGAAGAAAGATACCCTTATACTTGCAAAGTATCAGAAAGAATTTGTTGCTAAGGCACAGGCAGATTACCTGGAGTTCTTGTTGTTTGCTAAGTGTCGTGCAGGTAAGTCTGTCATGACACTTTCCCATATTGTTGATAAGGGATTCAAGGTAACTTTGGTTGTTGCCCGTTATACTTCTCCCATGCAATCGTGGAAGGACGATAGTAAGAACTTCAACAAGTTTAGCAACCTTGTCTTTATTAACCTTAAGGACAAAGACTATAAAAAACAGATTGAGTATTGGTATAACACAGATAAGCAACTTATTCTGTGGTCCACTGTTCAAGGTCAGCGTCAAACTTTGAATCTGCCGATCGATATTGATCTGCTTGTTTATGATGAAGCAGATCATGGATATAATACCGATCAGTGGAACAAACTGCGCGAGGCAACTAATTGCCCCGTGTTGTATGTGACTGGAACTGCATACAAAATGGTATGGGATTTTCCAGATTCCAATCGTTTCATTTACTCCTATTTTGAAGAGCAACTTGAGAAGAAGTTGGGACTTAATAACTGTCCTTCGATGAAGATTATCCTTGCCAAGTATGAATCTGCTCAGTATCAGGCAGTCTATGGAGATGACCCCGATGCTATGAAGAATCTCTTCAATGTTGATGAGGAAGGTAACTTCATGGAACCTGCACTTGTCCAGGAGTTTGTAAGTAGAATGTTTGTTGGGGAACGCCATGTTCATCGCAACAATCGTCTTCTAAAAGATGCAACCCATCTTTATATTACTCTGTCATCTGTAAAAGCATGTGATGCATTTGCAGAGTATATGAAGGGCACACGATTTGCTCCTCTAGTTGCACATGGCAGTGCTAAAGTTGATTCCGATATGATCAACAAGCATATCAATGAGAATGTTGCTTCCTGCATTATTACTCAAAGTGCTAACGTTCGCGGAGTAACTGCGAAGAAGATTGATACCATTATCAATTGTAAAGAGGGTAAGAGTATTGAATTCTGGACACAATTTGCGTTCAGGGGAGGATCTGGCACACATGATTGGCAGGTGATTGATTTTTGCCCGCAACGTTGTCTTGAATCTCTTCGGCAAACTTATGCTGCTGCATGTGAATCTAATCCAGAACTTACTCAGTACACTTACACTGACTTCGCTGCTATTTTTGAGTGGAATGAAGAGTTTGCCACTCTTAATCAGGATCAGGTTGTTGCAGTTCTCGCTGCTGATGTAGGTAACACAATCAATTTGGTCTCTGGTATTGCAGATCGCCTGAATTTCAAGAACTTGGAGAACATTGAGTTTGATGTAAATCTTGAAGCAAGTTATGGCAATGTTGCTAAGTCCGTCCTTCTGAATGATAACAACGCTAATGGCAAAACTAACAAGAAGAAGGAGAATCAATCGGAGAAGTCTGAGAAGTCTATGCTTTATTCCAAGCAAGAGACTATCAAGGCAATCCTAGAACGTGTGCCCTTGGTTATCTACCACTGTCTTAAGTGTGGAGAGCAAGTCAACTCAATCTATACCGTAATTGAGTCTGAGAATTACATTCATGATACTATGGATTGTGAGGAGATTCTTCGTCAATTAATCAACGAGGATGTTATCAATCCAAAAACATTGAGTCACACTATTACTCAAGCAGCGGACGATATTCGACACTCTATGAGCGAAGATGAGTGTAAGACACTTCATAAACTGTCATGCTCAGGTAAGACTCAGCAGCAACTTAGTGTAGAATTGTTTGACGAACTATTCATCTGATGAAACTTTCTATCATTGGAGACCCTTCAGGTTTGCACTCTTTGTGTGCAATCAAGCGCCAAGGATATGCTCCTGAAGATATTACCATCTGGGAGAATGATTCCAGACACATCTATGCAATTAATCAGATTGATGATAGAATAAATGTAACTACTGACCGCGAATCTCTTACCAATATGCACTTTACTCATACCATTGGTAATCCACCTTATCTAAAAAACATCCACCTTGAGTTCTTACTCATGGCACTTAATAATTCGGACAATGTGAGTTTAATTCATCCTGCTGGTTGGTTGTATCGTACCACAAAAGATATTGAGAAACAGGTAAAGAATGCTCTAAAAGGTAGGGTCAAGAAGTTGAAGTTCTTCAATGGCAATCATGTCTTTGCTCCTGCACAATTTGCAGCACCGTTGGTTATCACTTATGCTGCAAAAAACCACGTTGGGCCTATTGAAGTTGAGTATGATTTCACTGGCAATAAGTATTATATTGACAGTCTAGATGACCTTCCCACTGGATATTGGGAACCAACAGAAAAGCATTGGGATATTGTCAACAATATCAAAGAACTTGCTGTTTCTAGTAATGTTTATCAGCATGTTGCTAAGTTGGAAGATCGTGCAACAGATTGCACACTGAAGGCACCTGAAATTTGTGGAGATGGTAGAGCAAAAGATAAGACTAAGACTTGTAAAGATGACTTCTGGACATTCTTTTATGAGAGAAGTGATCTTTATGGTTACAAGAAAGGAGCACGTTGTTTTCTTCTGAATAGTTCTGAAGAGAGAGCAAATATGGTCTCTTATCTAAAGACTAAGTTTGCAAGGTTTGCTTTGTCTATCAACAAAGTTTCCCAACATTTGTATATTAAAAGATACCTTGACTGTGTACCTATGCCGCCATTGAATCAACAATGGGACGACGATTCTGTATTTGACTATTACAACATTTCACAAGAAGACAGAGAATATATCAACAACTTTATTCCAAATTTTTATGTTTAGAAAAGACGATACTTCTAAAAAGAATCAGCACAACTCTACTACAGGGTCGGACATTGAAAGGACCGATGATAGAATTGATGAGACAGGTGAAGTATTCACTCCTGCTGAACTTTGTGTTGAAATGGTATCAGAGATCTCTAAATCTACGCTAAAAGATCCTAAGTCTACTTTTCTTGATAATTCTGCGGGGTCAGGGAACTTCCTATTGGCACTGCAAACAGAATTATTGAAGTATCATGACTTAACACATATCAATGATAATATGCTGTTTGCAGTAGAACTTATGGAAGATAATCACGCTGAGTTGTGTAAAAGAATTGGTGTTCCAGTTGATCACCCTCACTACGTTTGTACTAATGCACTAGAATATGATTATGGATTTGGTGAACCTGTAGGAGTGGAATCTTTCTTCAGTTAAAGTTACTCACCATCAAAGTGTATCTGTAGTGTAAACACACGATTCTTTTATGACTCGTCCCACCGTAATTATGGAACGTGAGGACTATGATGCTACCTTTGATCTTTTGTTCTTAGATTTAAAAGCACGTCTCCGTATTCATAATTACGAAATTAAAAAACTAGGAGAGGATCTTTCTTTTCTGTTTAATGTTATCACCGACAAAGCATATTATTCTGCTATTGATCGGTGATATTATGAGGAGGGTATTATCACCCTCCTTTTTTATGCTCATGTAAAAATTACTCACCTCTAAACTGTTTCAGTAGTATGAAGAACACCCACCTACAACATCCTGAAGATTCTATCCTGACTGGAGATCTTTCGGTTCTTGATTGGTTTTCTGAACCTGATAGTTTCATCAGCACTAAAATGGATGGTGCTCCTGCTATTGTTTGGGGTACAGATCCTGCAACCAATACATTTTTTGTTGGCACTAAATCTGTTTTCAACAAAGTAAAAATCAAAATCAATCATTCTCATGAAGAAATTGACAAAAACCATCAGGGTAAAGTTGCGCGTATTCTTCATGCTTGCTTTGATTGTTTGCCTCGCACAGATTCTATCTTTCAAGGTGATTTCATTGGTTATGGTGGTAGCCTTACTTATCGTCCCAACACGATCACTTACATCTTTCCTGAAATAATTGCAGAAGATATTATCATTGCACCTCATACAATCTATGTGGCAGATGATGACCTTCGTAATGCAGTTTCATCACCTATGATACTTTGTCCCAAAAGTACCTATAAATGTTTCTTTGTAAAACCAGAAGTTTCATTGAACCCTTATCGTGAAGATTTGAAGGACGTTTGCAATTTTGCCAAACAAATGGCAACTTTGTGTCATGGTTCTTTTTTGAATGATAAAACTGCTGCAAAGGTCAAAAAACATATCAATGATTGTATCCGTGCTGAGAATGACATTGACGAAAATGAAATTGCAGAAAAATTTGATATTGATATCAATGTGATGCGATTGTGGAAGTTGGTTGCAACTATCAAGGACGATTTGTTCTGGTTCACCAATGAAACCGATGACATTACCTGTATGATTGGTGATACTTATAGTCTGCATGAAGGTTATGTTATCAGCAATCAATATGGCATCTTCAAGGTTGTTGACCGTAAAGAGTTCAGTCGTGCGAATTTTTTGATGGCAAAAACGTGGTAAATTAAAGTTACTCACCTTTAAACTGTCCTTATAGTATAAGCATCCAAACATTATGACCACCACATTCACAGACTACGTTGCCCAAAAAGATGCTCAGAACACCATTCAATTGAATGTCACTAAGTATGCTCTGATGCTGTGTGATGCTCTTCAGCAAAGTCATCAGCGTTCACATCCTAATGGTAAGAACTATTCTTATGTACTCATCTCTGGTCGTAAGTATCACAAAGTGATGCAATGTGTCAATGGTGAGACTGAATCAGTTCATGCCTTCATTGATAAGAAGACTGGTGAAGTTTACAAAGCAGCATCATACAAAGCACCTGCTAAAGGAGTACGCTTCAATCTGCTAATCATTCAAGAACGTGAGTTTATGTTGGAGAATTGTGATTGGGCGGGTGGTTATCTTTATCGCAATTCATACTATCAGGGTGCCTGATTATGGATTATACTAAAGAGCAACTAATTGATGCACTTGTTCGTGAATGGGAGTATCTTTGTCATGATGATTATGATCCTAATGATGACACACCAGAGGAGTATCGTTTGAAGATGGAAGAACTTACAATCGAACAATTGATTGAAGAAACATCAACTGGCGAAGGTTACACACTTGACGAATTTATGGAGAATTGGGTATGAAAGTATCTTGTGATCGATGGGTTGTTTCATGGAAACGTGAGAAGAAAAGTGGTTACATTTCAACTCAGAAAGTTGTAGTTTATGGAATCGAAAATGTTGAACATGTCATCAAAACGATGGTTCCTACAGATGAATGGAGTGTAACACCAGCATGAAAAACACTATGAGGATTAGTTATGATTTACGACATTAGAGTATATCCTAAAGTTGGTCAAACTGATATGTTTCAGCAATATGTTGAAACAGTAGAAGCATTGACGGCACATGATGCAATTTGTATGGTGCAACGTAGAAACCCTGGTTGTATAGTACAATGCGAAAGATCTTATAATGAACCGCGTGGAAGTTCTGCTATTAGTGATGCAGGAAATGCCATAGGTTTGATTATAGTGATAGGGTTTATTTTCATGCTTTGGTTACTTATTGAGTATTGGTATGTTGCTATACCTATCTCTGTTTTCGTAGTTATTGCTATGATAATGGAAAAGTTTAAGGATTAAAAGTTACTCACCTCTAAACTGTCATAGTTGTATGAGCACACCTAAAGCAATGACAATCACCGAACGTAATAAGCAACTCTACGATCTTCGTGAGATGCTTACCAAGAAAGAAAACGAAATTGCATGGATCAAACAAAACATTTGGTTGGTTAATGAAATGTATGATCGTGA
>Ga0181399_1000513_pt1 | contig 14191 bp, 14 predicted proteins | sample 22SPOviralmetaG_FD_130128 | JGI IMG/M metagenome (GOLD analysis project Ga0181399, IMG submission 130128) | Marine viral communities from the oligotrophic San Pedro Time Series (SPOT) site, San Pedro Channel, CA, USA - 22 SPOT_SRF_2011-05-21 | ecosystem: Environmental > Aquatic > Marine > Strait...
GGCGACGCAGACACAACATTGGGCTTGGACATGCGTCTTCTGACTTTGGGGATACTGGTGAGAATGTTGACGAGTACGGGGATGCTTCTGATGTGATGGGGTCTGCTGCCGGTGTTGTGCGGTTCAACTTTCCGCACTCGATGCTTCTTGGGTACGCGACTGGGTCTAGCGATGGCGTGCCGGACTGTGATGGATCTGGACTGCCTGTCGGTGTGACGATTTCTGCTCTGCATGTGAATGATGTTGGGGCTGTCCATGGACTGTTGGTTGACCGAGTTCCTTCTGATGCCGAGAGTGCTGCCCGGGAGACGTACTGCAGTTCTGCGCCGTGCCCTGCTGACCGGGACCACCTGACCGTTTTGGTGATGTTTGGTGTTTCGGAGCTAGTGGCTGTGCGGTATGCCATTTCGTACCGGGGGTCTGTGGGAATCGATGGGAACCTTGCACCCGGCGCGACACTTGGGGGCGGTGGACTGTCTGTGGGAATTGGTGGGCCTTCGGCACCGGGCGCGACACCTGAATCTGAAAGGCTGAGTGGGCCCGAGTCTGCACCCGGCGCGACACCCCGACAGGAAAGTTTGAGTGGACGGTCTGTGGGGATTTCTGTTCAGTCTGCACCCGGCGCGACACCTCGACCGGACACGAACAAAAATGGCCGTCGATCTGCACCCGGCGCGACACCTGAACCGGACACGAACAAAACCGAACCCCGGTCTGCACCTGGCGCGACACCCGAGCCTGACAAAGATGGCGGACACCGGTCTGCACCTGGCGCGACACCTGGACGGTTGGCATTGGCGCGGACGAGTGCTTCGACTGGGACTGTGTACGTGCATGCGTATTCGGATCCTGGGTCTGGCCGTCCGGACAATTCGCGCTTGGTGGCGGTCCTGGCTGGACCTGGATCGACGTGGACGTCGACGACGACGAATCTGACGGTGACTGTAGTGTCTGGGAACGCGAGTGCTGTTGCGCTCCGGGTGTGTGCGCCTGATGCCCCCCACGATGGAGTTGGCACGAGTGCGGGTGCCGTTCTTGGAGCGTGGTCAATTGCGTTTATCTCGATTGTGGCTGCCCTTCTTGTTTCTGTGGCGTGCCTGGCGAGCAGTGGACCGAGTTCGCCGATCGGGTACGTGCAGTTGGACGAAACCGAGTCCTGGACGGGGAAATCCATGCGACTGGGTCAGCGGGATGATGGGAGGATGTGAATGTAGCCGGTAAAATGAGAAACGGTTGACCCTAACCCTAACCCTAAGGAATGACGCATGGGATGCTTGAAGTGGGTTGTGAAGTGAAGAGTGTTGTCACTGTAGAGGGTTACCCTAACCCTAACGCATGGGATGCCATGAAGTGGTTTGTGAAGTGAAGAGTGTTGTCACTGTAGAGGAATGACGCATGGGATGCCATGAGCTGCGCACGCGCCCTGGAGGATGAGACGTTCCTGTGCGACGATGACTGCTGCGGGCAGCCTGCTTGTTGTGGATGTTCCTGTGAGGCCTCTGCCGATGCGAGTCCTGAATGTAGACCCTTCTGGACCAAAGTAAATGTTTGCGATGCTGGTTGGCGTTGCTGCGATGGCGCCCTCGAGGAGTTGATCCGACGCCATCCAAAGGCCGATGATGACAAAGAGGACGTCGAAAAACGTCCCGAGCGCTGCGATGTGGCGGACCCTGCCGGGGACTGGATTTGGAGCATCGGCGGTGCCCCCGAACCGAAAGGGCAGTGTTGCGCACGTGGGTTTTGGCGGGTCGTCGTGCCCTCCTGTGCTGCAGAGGTGCTGTTCTCCCCCCTGGAGTGTGACCATCCCGATGACGGTTCCGAGCCACTGCCGTGCCCCTTGTTCATTGGACAGGATGTGCCTGATGTCGACGCGTGCAATGAGGGCGGGGTCGGGCCCTCGCTGCGACTGCATGGTTGTGACCGTGACGACGACCCGTTTAACCCGATCCAGTCCGATGCTGGATGTGTGCCTCTGGGACTTTTTAACTCGATGTTTGCGCCCGTACTGGATGTGGACTTTGCGGGCTTCTGAACTGGATGCGGCCGCGTACTGGGACGGACCATCGCCGGGTGTACAGGGACACCGCTGACCGCGACTGGATTGGTTTAACGGACCATGGCCGGGTGTACAGGGACACCACTGCCCCGTACTGGATGTGGACTTTGGGGGCTTCGGAGCTGGACGTTTGCGCCGATGCTGGACATGTTTAAACAGATGCCGCCGGGGTGCGCTGGGAGCCTAGAGGAGTGCGAATGCGTCTTCGGCGGCCTGACCGGATCCGTATTCGGCGATGATTCTCGACGCGTCCTTGACTGCGTGGGGCCGATGGAACGAGCCGGTGCTCTGGCGAACGCCCTGGAGGGACCCTCCGCCCCAAGCGACGGTTCCGATGCAGAGTCCTGCCGAAGGGACAAAGTCTGCAATGTTCTTTCGGAGGACGGTGTCGACGAGCTCGGCCTCTTTGGCTGGGGTGATGACTGTGATGGCGATCTCGGCCTCTTTGGGTGTGGATCCGACGCGGGCCGAGTCGACTCCTGCCTGCCGGAGACGTTCGGTGCCGACGACGACTGCTGTGGCGAGGTCGACACCGAGTTCGGCGAGCCTGGCGTTGAGGTAGTGGGAGGCCACTGGAAACCCCTCGTGCTCGAGGAGGGCGTTGAATTCGTCGGCCTCGAATGACATCTCGGTGGGCACGGTTCCGTCCTTGTCCTGTGCGAATGCGATCTTGATGAGACCGGTCCCGACGTCGACGATGACCTCTGCGCCCGGGTTTTCTGCAAAGAGGGCAGTCCGGATGGTGGCTTCGTAGTTGACGGCCGTCTCGGGGCACATGAGGGTCCTGGCCAGCATGAAGTACGGCACGCGTGGGAAGATGCGTTCGACCATGTGCTTGAACGCGAGGGCGTTTGCCTGGTTGCGGACGTGCTCCTTTGCGGCCTTTGGGTCGACTGGACTCTCTGCGGCCAGGATGGCATCGAGTCGGCTGAGGATGTCCTCGCGGGACACGAGTGCGCCGTCGACGTTCTGGGCGGTTGGCCCGGACCCCTGGAAGAGGATGGCGCCAGCGCCCGCCACGGCGACGTAGTGGGGACGGAGGGCGGTGGAGACGTACGCTCCAAGGGTCAGCACGACGATGGCCACGACGACGAGCAATGGCGCCACCGAGACCGGTCCACCGTGGCCGAGGGTCGTTCCTCCTTCTTCGAGTCCAAATGCAGCAGTGCTTACCATGGTTGTGGGATCTGGAATTGTGAGGCCGATTTGGCGCGCGGATTCACGGATTCCGGGATCCTGTCCTATTTTAAGCCTCCCGGACACTGGGGTGGCGAGCCCGAGAATCGCGCGGATGGGCAGGACGGCCGGAATTGCCGTTCGAGTGCCAGCTTAGGGTTAGGGGTAGGGTTAATCTCGGCGCCCCAAAATCGCCACAATTTTGGAAGATGGACACGGGACCAGTGGATTCGACCGACCTTGTCGACCCCGCCGCTGTGCACGCCGTTCCACAGGAGCCGCCGGCCGATGGGGTGCTTGGGCGGATGGAAGAAGGGCAGCTGCCGGCCGTCGAGGAGGTCGTCCCGCCAGCGCTCCGTTCCATCAAACTCCTCGAGCTGCCGACGGAAGTACTGCTGCTGATCCTCGAGTCGCTCCTTGCCGTCGGCCCCATCACGCTGCTGGGGTCGGTGCCCGGGGTGTGCCGCCGCCTCCGGGCGGTGTGTGCGAGGGTGCACGGCGAGTTTGATCTGCGCGGCGAATGGGCGAGGCTGGACGAGCGGGACGAGTTTGGCCAGGGGGAGTGGGCCGGGCTGAAGGGGGCGCTGGCGTCGGCGGGGCGGCTGTTCCCACGGACGAAGGGGCTGTGGACGTTCAGCAAGCGGCCGCTGCACGACGCGTGCGAAGCTGGGCTGGTGGTGGTGGCGGCGCGGCTGCTGGTGGTGGTGGCGGCCGACATGGACAATGCGATGGATTATGAGGACACCGCGCTCCACGTTGCGTGCCTCGACGGCCACCTGGACGTCGCGCGGCTGCTCGCGGAGAAGGGGGCCGACGTGGACAAGGCGATGAACGACGGCGTAACCCCGCTCCACATAGCGTGCGAGTTTGGCCACGCGGACATCGCGCGGCTGCTGGTGGAGAACGGGGCCGACCTCAGCAAGGCGGACGACGAGGGGCGGACCGCGGTTGCCATTGCCTGGCGGTGGGGCCACACCGAAATTGTCGCCCTCCTCGAGGAGGCGGGGGCCGCGGAGTAGGGGGGGTTGGATCAAACGGTGCCAGATTCCGGGATCCTGTCCTATTTTAAGCCTCCTTAGGGTTAGGGAACCGAGAATCGCGCGGACGGGCAGGGCGGCGGGGGAGGGGGGCACTGGGAGCAATTTCGGCGCCCGAAACCGGCACCGTGTTCTTGCGATGCGGCCACTTGGTCTAGGCCGAGCTCACGGCCATGGTGTCAGGGGATGCGGGCTCCTGTAAGATGCGCCCGCAAAGGCCTACGCGTAAATGATCATCGTGCCGTCACGATTCGGCGCCTCGTTCCATCTCGCGCTGCCCACTGGGTCCAGGACGCGCCGCACGGCATCTGCCAACTCTGGCGGAACGGACTGTGATACCCATCCCCACGCAGCCCGCGGGTGCGGGTATCTCGGCGTTCCTGGCGTTCGGACCACAAAGGCCTTGATGAGCGACCTTCTGCCATCGCCAAGGGGCGCGACTGCGTCCGACGGCGCCGTGTCCGGAACCGTGCGGACCACCTCCACGAGGCCCTCGGCTGCATACGCCATCATATGGGTCCTGCGGCGGGTGAGCCGATGAACATTGCGAATTGACCGACCGAAAACGCACCATGCGTCTGGACTGCGCTGTTCCTCAAAGCCCGGCTGGAGTGCTTCGAGGTCGCCCCAAAGTGTGTCGTCTGGGGTGTATCCGAGCATCGTGCGTGGCTCGGACTCGACCGGCTCCCGGAGCAACACTGGCATCGCCGTCGATGCCATGAAAGTTTTGATACGGATGTATGGGTTGGGATGTATCGTTGTTTGCAGATCCAATATGGCGCTTTCCATTTTGGACCGAGCCGGGGCAGCGATGGTGCCGGGCCGTGTTCCTATGGTGGGCGGTTCAGTGGGGTGCCTGGACTGGGGGGCTGCCCGGGTACAAGGGTGGATGGGACCGTGGGGATGGCGAGGACGAGTGTGATCCAGACGAGGTTCGTTGAGCGGGCCCCTGTGGCACCTGTGGCGGTGGTGGGAGCAGTGGCGGGCTTTGGGAGCAGTGGGAGCAGTGGCGGGCTTTGGCAGTGGGCTCGGTGGGGATGCCGAAGCGACGACGACTTGGGGCTGATGCGCGACTGAGACTGTTGCATGCGTATGCGTACCGGTGTGCCGGCTGTGACGAGCTTCTGCCGCCGACTGTCGAGATTGATCATGTGACTCCGTTGAGCAGTTGGCTGTGGCGACACGTAAACATTGATGCGAACCACCCTGGGAACCTGCAGCCGCTGTGCCCGGGATGCCACGCCCTGAAGAGCCAGAGTGAGCGGATGTTTCAGGTGCGCGGGTCTGCCGTTCCGTGCCGGTGTGGGGCGACGCACAGTGTGTACTTTCGACCGCAGTGTGCGCTGATGGTGGCGGCGCTGCGGGACCTGGTCGCCCGGTGCGGAAAGTAGGCCCGAGGCGACCTCGTGCCAGATCGGCCACCAGCGTTTAAACGGGTGCGCTACTCGTCGTTGTACTCCTCGATCATCGCTGCGATGCCGTCGTGCCCGTGCTCCCTCGCCACGGCGACAAAGTCGTCTGTCCCTATCCTTTGGTCAAAGGAGTAGCACAGGTCGTCCGCGTCTGGCCCCAGCGCCGCGATCACGGTTCTCACAAACTCCGCGTTCCCCGCGACACACGCAAAGTACAAGGCGGAATGATCCACCACCGCGGCCGTCGCACCAATTCCTGTGGCCGCGAGTTTGGTGGCAGAATCCCACTGGCCGGCCCTGCAGGCACACTCGAGCAAGAGTTCGTTCCCCAGCGGAACATCGGCCACGGCCTTCCTCGCCGCACTCACATCTCCCGCCGCGAACGCCTCGTCCGCCCTTGCGGCCGCCGCAGATTGTGCACGGCGCATCTTTTCGTTTTCTTTCTGCGGGGTCGTTCCCCGCAGGATGCGCTCCCCGGCTGGGTTGCAGCACTGTGCGCGCACAGACTCCAGATCTTCCGCGGTCGGGTTTGGGCTAAAGCTCATTGTCAGGTTGTGGCCGATTTTGGGCACCAAAATTACTTTCGGGCGATTATTGCGAATGCAGACGCACCTGCACCCGAATTGCCCGTGCTCCCGGAAGAATGCAAGGGCACTCGAACAACGATCCCGGCCGTCCTGCCCACCCGCGCGTATATCGGGCTCGCCATGACAGTCAAACGGCCATGGGCGACCCAGATCGCGTGCCAGTAGAGAATGTCCCTCTCACGGCGACGGCCGCCATCCAAGCCGCGGTTGAGGCCGCCAACGAAATAAACACGCTACTCGACGCAGAATGCAATGCAGGCGAAATGGAACTCGCCAAACTGGAGGGCGCCGTCAAAAGGCTCAAAACCTTCAAGGGAGAAAAAGGAAACAACGGATCGTACTGGTTCGAGTCTTTTAGCTCGTTTCTCCGTATGCTATGGGGAGCCCTGACCGGGACCAAAAGTGCCGAGACGCGGGCTGCTCTCAGGACAGAGGCCAAAACAACACTTAATGCGATCAAGACCAGCATTCGCCGCTTGAAGATAACTGCTGCGAGCACGAGAAAAAGTGTCGAGACACTAGAGGAAGCGGTCGCAAGGGCTGCCGAGATCGCATCCGATTGCCTGGATGAAATCAATCAACGGGTTGCGATCGCGGATGCAAAGTCCGGGTCCCTCTAGGGAATACAGCAACCGGGCGGTCAAGAGCCGGTCCAAACGGCCCTACGCCGACGGCACCGCAGACGAGGCCTTGGGGGTGGGGTCAGGGTTGACCCTGTAGTGGGTGTAAGTTGGATGCGACTACTGCGGTCAGTTTGACCCGAGGCCCTTGATGATTGCGGCTGCGACGTCGAGGTGCCCCTGTGGACGGGTGAGACTCGGCGGGTTCTGAATCGGGTGGGGAATGTCATTCGAAAGACGGGCGAGCCCAGAGAGGAGGGGTGGCATTCGAAAGTGCAAAGAGACGGGCTCAGATGGGAAGGGTTCGGAGGACGGGCGTGGAGGTCATTCGAGGGTGAGGGATCAGAGGGCGGGTACGTTGTTGAGCGTCTTTTTGTTGGCGACCCTTGCGAGGGTAGAGCCGAGTGCGAGTGTCCTGTGCACCTTGGCCTCGACGATGGCCTTGAGGGCTGCGACTGCGTTCTTGGTCCATCGGACTTCGCCGCCGGACGCTTCGAGGATGGCCCGCCTGAAAAAGGCCATCGGGACCACGCTCTCGGCCTTTACGGCCGCCCGGACCTTCTGGCGGGTGCGGACGGTGCCCGGGTGGTACCGCGGCTTCTTGCGGGCCGGCTTGTCCACATCGCCCCCCTTTTCGCCGTTCTGCTGCTTCTTGGTCTTGACCGGACGCCCCATCGCTTTCAGTATAACGATCCTGCGCCATTCGGCTTATAGGGATTGCTCCAAACGGCGCACTCTGGCGGAAACCCGAGTCGCACAGGAACCCGGGTTCGACATCAAGCCGGGAAACCAAGTCGCACTCTGCCGCAGGACCCCACAGGAACCCGAGACGCACAGGAAGCCGGGCCCCAGGAAAAGCCGGTCGCACTCTGCCGCAGCTGAAGCCGCCGAGTTTGGGGTTGACGATAGTCCCAGAACCACAGTCAAAGTTCGGCGGTTCTGTGATGCCGGGCGACGGTGTGCGGGTGGTGCGGTTTCCTGGGTCTCCGAGCATTCTGGATCCTGTGAGTGGTGCGTCCCGGACGGTGACTTCTGAGCGAGACCTCGTGCACGTGCTCCGGCGGGCTGCCTCTGATGTGAACACTCTGTACATTGTGACGGACGAGGATGCCCCCTGGTGCTGCTCCTTTGCACCACACGTCCTCGTGGTCGCGAGCCCCGATTCCGCGATTGACTCAATGCGGTCCCTTGGCCGACTGGCGGTGCGCCCCTCCCAGCCCTGCCCGACCCAGGAAAATCGCGTGTCGGGCCGTGTGCCGGAAACAGCCCTTGTGGGGTCCCTCCTAGCTCGTCCCGCCGGGTGCCCCCAAAATCCCGTGTCGGGCCGTGTGCCTGAAACCAGTGTTTTTCCGATGCGGTCCGGGTGCCCTCAAAATCCCGTGTCGGGCCGTGTGCCTGAAACAGCCCTTGTGGGGTTCCGATCCTTTAAGTGCCCGTGTCGGGCCGTGTGCCTGAAACCAGTGTTTTTCCGATGCGGTCCCGGTCGGGTTAGGTCCTCTGATGAAAATCCCGGAATGGGGGCCCGATTCCGGAACACGGCGCGACACTGATGTGCTGCCTCGGCAGGACGGCGACCGGTTCCGCTGGACGCCCCAGATTGGCGCGATTGCGAGCGTTCTGCAGACCGCAACCGCTGTCGGCCAGAGCGGCGCCACAGTTTCCACATTCTAAATCCTGCACACGTTTGTATTTATGGCAGCCTCTCGGTGTCACAATTCCTGTCCCCGCCTCCGAATGGGATCTGCGTCAGATCTGTGCCCGCCCGCCGTCCCAGACGCCGACAGTGACGAAGGTGGACTGCCGACGCCTGTGGCGACTGTGCCAGACCCTGCAGACCCTGCAGAGCTGGTGGAACCGGCAGACCCTGCAGAGCCGATGGACGTGATGGAGCGGACAGAGCTGGAGCCGGACGAGCTGCTCACGGTGGTTGAAAAGGCGGTCCATAATCCGCTCGAACCCGGTGCCGAGGTGCCTTCTGCATTTTCAGTCGAGGTGAGTGGGGTGCTCAAGTCGGTCACGGTTGCGCAGGGTGATCTTGCTGGGCCGGTGATTGCACTCCGAAGGCGGATTGCCAGTGCGACTGGGTGCTCCCCGACCGCAAAGCTGCCGCTCGAAATACGCAAGGCGCGCAAGCTGTTGCTGCGGGCACGGGACGCCCAGAGGACGCGTCTGCAGAAACGGCGACCGCCTGGTGGCAGAAACTGCCGCAAGGCCGGCGTGTCCCCAGTGGCACTGAAGCGACTGGCGCAGACGCTGGAGCGCACCATTGGTTCGCTGGGTGCACTCCAGACTCTTCTCAGCGCGAGCGTGGCCAATGCGGACGCCGCGCCCGCCGGGAGCCCTGATGGAACCGACGCCGCGCCCGCCGGGAGCCCTGATGGAACCGACGTCGCGTAGGGGTTTCAGCTAAAGTTGCCAGAGTGGCCCTCTGTAGTACCTGGTCTATGGGTCGCGCTACTGAACGTGCCGAGCCGGGACGCGGCCGGCTGCTGTCGGTGCCCATGTCAGAGCGGACCGCTGTGCCCGTGGACGACTGGCCACTCTCCCCTTTGTGCGGCCTTCAGCCGCTCGTTCCAGAGGGCAATGTATACCTCTGCGGCTTCTATTGCGCGGGGGCCGTCCTTGTCGTTCAGCAGCTGGTAGATGCGTTCGAATGCGTCCACGTGGTGCTGTGCATCTGCGACTGCCCCCCCTGCCGACTCCATCGTTGCGTCCAGGTGGCACCCGGCCCGCTAAATATCCGTGCCGGGCCCGCGTCCACGCCAATCCGGAACCCGGCCCGCCACCTCTGCCGACTGTCGCACTCGCGGGCTTGAGGGGTATTGCTAAACTGTAGGGATGGGGCTATGTCGCCACGGCGCCATCTAAACTTTGGGATGGGGTTGGGTCATCTCTACAGCGCCCGCATCCACGCCAACCCGGAACACGGCCCGCCACCTCTGCCGACTGCGGCACTCGCGGGCTTGAGGGGTATACAACCCCAACCCTTGGCAGGACCAACGCCGCGCTAGAGGAGCAATTTGGTTTAGGCCATTGCGGACCACAAAGGATTGCCGCGGGCGGTGGATGCGCTTAAATCGCCACGGTGCCATCTAAACTGCAGGGATGAGGTCCCTACGGCGCCATCTGGAGCTTGTCGGTAATTTCGCCCGACTCGTCGACGAGCCACATCCAGTGGGTGACTGACACGGCGCCCGTGTCCTCGATGACGACGTCCGAGACGACGATGACCACATGGCCGAGATGGTCGGGGAAGACGGCGTTGGGCTGGTACCCCCGGCCGCGTCCCGGACGCATGGCGAGAAAGGTGACGTCGTACGTCTCCCTGATCTCGGGTGGGCACCCTTCATCGTCCCTGACGTTCCTCAGCATCTTGGGGGCACAGTTGCCGCAGCATACGCGACGAGGCGTTCCGGGACGCGCGTCGAGCAAAGTCTCGGCCACCTCCAGCCTTTCCGGATCCGAGAGGGGCCCGTCGTGGCACCGGTTGCACCCGGAGCGGACGCTGCCGGGCCGAGTCGACTTCAACCTCATCGTGGGCCGCGGGGGCGCACCCGGGCACTGAGGAGTGCCCTGAAGGTCACCCATGACCGGAGGCGGACTTCCGAGGCGATCGAGGGCACTCGGGCGTGAGGCGCGCCTCGGTGCTCCGAGCTTGCTGTACTCGCCGGGGTTCGCGTACGGCGACGGCATCCGGTTGGATGGGGTCCTGGGTCCTGCTTTCGCGGGCGGCATGATCAAAGTTGTGGCGGTTTTGGGATCGGAAATGGAGATATCGAAAGATTTGGCGCTAAGAGCTACAGCTGGCGACTGCAACGCCGTGTCCCGAGGGTCAGTCTGAGACAAAGCCGACTGGCGTGCCTGTGGAAGATGGCGCTGCCGGGATAGCCTCGACTTTGATTGGGGGCGTGCGTCCTCTGGGTCGTGTGCCGTCAGTTGGGGGACCTCAGTCGGACGAGGATGGCGACGAGGATCCTTCTGTAGTCCTCGACCGCGAGGCCGCAAGTGCCGTTGAGGATGTCGAGCTCGAGGTCTGGCATGAGCAGTTCGTCGACGGCTGCTGCTGTGAGCGTATTGCGTTGGACCACGATGCGCTGGTTGGCGCTGGGGTTGCCGGGCACGACCACGGTGACTGCAATGTCGTCCGGGAACATTCCGTTGGATTCGGCGTTTGCGGCGGTCATTGTGGCCTTCATCGGCGGCTCTCCGACCGTCATGTCAACCGATCGGGGCAGGGCACTCATGGTCCGGCACTCCCGGGTTGTGGTGCGTTGATGCCCACAGTGCGCACGGACCCGGACCGCTTTCAGACTCTGTCGAGCACCCGCGGCGGCACACGGCCGACCTCGCACCGCTGCAGACCCCGTGCGACGCCCCCTGTGCCCCGACGCCGGGCTGCCCACCAAAGTGCACATCGGTGCCAGGCTGTTTGTATAAAAAATCGACGCACACAATTTACGCAATAGTCTGGGTACCTTTTGGCGCGTCAAACAACTTTTCGAGCTCAGATCTTCCGCTCTCCTCGCCGTCCCCGTTCCGCGGCAAGAAGTAGACTGCTGCGGCGATGAGGGCGACGCCTCCGACGCTGCCGCCGATGATGGCGCCGAGATTGGCGGTGGACGGTTCGTTGGACGTCGTCGCTGGTGGATCCCCGCCCGAAGTTGATACATCCAGCATCTGCAGACCGCCGACAGCTGTTCCAGACGCAATGTCCACCTGAACTGCGGATTCCAGAGATTCCAAGTCGTCCCCCGTGGTGGACGGATCCAGGGTCGCGGTGGCAACAATGCTGCCCGAGACCAGGGTCACGTTCGTCACCGTTACGTTCTTGCTTTGGAGATATACAATAATGGCATTTGTCAAATCGGTCTTGTTCTGAGGTGACATCTGGCCAAGATTGCCGTCGAGCGTGATGATAATCGCCATGATGACTGTCGTCGTGGTGATGGTCGTCGTGGTGATGGTCGTCGTGGTGATGGTCGTCGTTGTGATGGTCGTTGTGGCGATGGTCGTCGTGGCGATGGTCGTCGTTGTGGTGACATACTCCCATGCAGTCACTTCTCCGTTACCATGGCCCGGGGCGCCCACTGCAATCCGATATCCATTGCCCGAAATCGCGACTGCCGTGCCAAATGCACCCCCGTTCGCGGTGCCGTTGATGCCCCCATCTCCCAGTTCGAGATATTCAGAGCCCTGGTATACTTTGACATAGCCGTTCCCGGTGGCGGTCTGTGGTGCCCCAACAACCAGGGTATTCTGGTCGTCGTCTTCCGAGAGCGCGACTGACGTTCCAAACTTGTCGCCAGCGACATCCCCGTACTTTGTTGTTATGATCGCGTTGCTGCCGGATACGTGGAACAGGTCGACCCTTCCAACCACAGTCGCTGATGTATCCTCTGCCCCTGGGGATCCGACTGCAAGTCTCATCGAATTCGCGTCGCCCACAAGGGAGACGCTCGTCCCGAATCCATCAGAGGCGCCAAGCCCGCGGGTTGCGACAATGTCCATGACGGTGTTTGTGCCCTCGTTTCCGAGTTGCACAAACGAAACCCCGTCGTTAGCGTGGTACACAAAGGCAGCCCCCTGGCCGCCGTGTGCGTTAGGAGCGCCCACGGCGACGTAAATGTCGTTCACCGTACTTCCCGCGCTGACTGCGACGGTAAACGGCCCAGTCACTGAAGCATCAGAGATGGAAAGGGTCGCAAGATCTAAATAGCCTGACCCGCCGGTCCGCCGGACGCGTGCGACGTCGTTGCCAAACTTTGCACAGAACCCGAAGATCATCACGTTTGCGTCGCCGTTCACGTCCACATTGCACGGCAATATGCTCGACCCCGCAGTCGCAGTGCTTACTGTTTTGTCCCAATTATCGTTATTCTCGACACGGTCATAGAAGTAGTTGGATGGGTCGATTACCACAATTATAGACCCGTCGTCCGAAATGGCCACGCCCTGCTCTTTGATGGGGGCGGCTGGGTCGGTCGGGTATGGATATTTGTCATCGGACCAACTCGAGTTGGCCAGCGAGTATACGCGTGGCTGGCGCACATTGCCCGCTGCCACAAGGAAAGTGCCGTCGGACGACATGGAAATGTCATTACCAAGGTCTTCGCCTGAAACCCCAGACTGGGTCTGCCCCAGCTGTGACCACGAGGCCCCGACGGCAGCGGCTGCCAGAGCCACCAGCATTGTCATCTGCAGGCGATCGTGCGCCTCCTAATACTCGGGGTCGGCCTGGACGGCCACGGCTGCTACGGCCACGGAATCGCATACGCCGCAACCACAACGCCGACCGCTCCCACGATAATGTCGCACAGGCTGTTGAGCGCCGAATCTGCACCCGGTGATTTCCCAGGGGCTGCGGATCCCCCGACCTTGCTGTGATCGGTGCCCGGGCCAAGGCAGCTCCCGAGTCCGAGGCACTCTGCAATGCGAAATGTCGACGCCTTGACGACCCCCGGTTTGGCGTTTTCTGCCCCCTCCCACAGGAAGAGTGCCATGATGGAGAGGAGGACCCCGAGCAGGGGATCTTCCGGGTTGCCGTAGTGCGCGGCAGTTCCAAAGAGAAATCCCGACACAAAATGCACCGCAGACCACGGAGTCAGCATTGCGACCGCCGACTCTCCCCTGCCAAAGAGGCTCCAGCCGTCGACAAAGATGGGCGGCAGCTGCCCGGGTGGGTCCGCATCTTTGACCCACCCCGGTTCATGGGCGTCGTCTCTACGGCCGGACTGATTCGGGCACAGACAATCGATCCACCCGATGGCGGTTGCGATCCCAAAGGCGACATCGACCCCGAGGCCGACTCCGACCACAATGGCGGCCGTTTCGGCGGATGCCGTGCTCGCCGTGATGGCTGTGGCGACGCCCGTGCCGATCCAGATGAAGCCGTGTGCAACCCGGAACCACCAAATGTTTGCGAGATTGTCCTCGCGCCGCTGGTACAGGAACAACGCGCCTGCGAGCGCCACCAATGTGCCGACTGCAATGCCCAGACCCTCTGATCCCCGTGCGGTCGCAATGGTCAGGACTACCGCCAGCAGCTTTCGGACCCAGATGCACACGAGCCAAAAGAGCTGCCGCCGGATCTCCGCCGACGTCCCAAGCGCCTCGAACAGACTCATTCCATTTGCAGCCGCCGGGTCCTCGCCATATAGAAGTGCCGCCCTGGCGTGCTGGAATCACGTGGCTCGGGGCTGCAGTGGGCGTATCGATGGATCTACTGTGGGTCGCCCAGAAAGCCCTCGGCGCATCAGCAGCCGCACGAGGATCACACGGCTTGGGGGACTTGAAGCGCAAGCCC
>Ga0181399_1000519_pt1 | contig 14124 bp, 16 predicted proteins | sample 22SPOviralmetaG_FD_130128 | JGI IMG/M metagenome (GOLD analysis project Ga0181399, IMG submission 130128) | Marine viral communities from the oligotrophic San Pedro Time Series (SPOT) site, San Pedro Channel, CA, USA - 22 SPOT_SRF_2011-05-21 | ecosystem: Environmental > Aquatic > Marine > Strait...
AACGAGCTATCTCGTATACTCATAGGAAAGCTCAATTCAAATTAGAGTACGAGTCTAATTCGCGCTGTACAAGTCAGCTCATCGTGAATTTCAATTCAAATTCACGACGGTTACGAGTCCAACAACTATGTTATGATATACTAAATGGTGGACTTCAAAAAAATTGCGGACAAGCTCACTGATTCCGAGAAGAAACGTATTAAGCAAGATAATAAGGCGAAAGCTAACCCTGAGAAGGCTGCGGCCAAGAAGGAAAAAACCGACGCAAAGCGCGAACGTCGTCGCGCGACGGGTTCCACAAAATCATTCAAATAGATCTTTATAATTTGATATTTTTATGGGGAATGATGTACCTTCCACCGTAGTTCAATTTTAACAATCGTACCCGCTCCTCTTTTTTTGGAACATATGTGGTGGTATCCATGTATGTGATCTCTTCAAGACCTTCCCAATCAATGGCATAATCCATCCATTGTTTAGACGTCACCGAATCAAAAACTATGTCGGCATGTATGTTCATTTTTTTAAACGCTTCAGTCGCGTTTTTAAAGTCGAATTTAATCAACCGACATTGAATACCGTTGTGTTTTTGTCGATCGATATTATGGAAACGGTTATCAAACCGTATGTTATATTTTGGGTTGGTTTGATTTGATGGTTCTTTGCAATATGCTTCCCATTTTTCGATATCGAGTTTGCATGTACGAATATCTAAATCGTCGTCTTGGAATATCGGTTGACCTCGTTCATATTCAAGTAGGTTACCATGTGAAATGACATATCGAACGTTGATATCTGAAAATAGTTGGGCAAGATTTTTTAACATTTCGGATTTATACGAGCTGACGTACGTGTATGAATTTACATTAATTTTTATTGTTCTGTTATGTTGGAACATGAATTAAATATACTTATACGTAAGAATATATATTCAAACCTTGATTATTTGAGATCGAAATGATGACCGTTCATCAACTTATTGTTAATTGTTAATAAAATGTTGATAATGCTATCAGATACATCGCCCAAATCTAAGGATGTCGTGTCACTTGTCGTGGCACTAGTCGTGTCATTGCACGCCTTGCGAGAATCGGAATTGCACCTCCTAGGTACGATATTGTAAAACGATTTATTTGAATAATCAAACCGCAAGCCTTCAATGTAGTTATGGAAAGCTATTTTGGAGCTTGAGTAAATTTGTTGATTCGGTCGTGAGTTGTAAATGCTACTTGAACTAATGTTTACAATAATAGAGTGCTCGTTTGAAAAAGTCAGTAGCTCGTTAATGAGAAATACGTTATTCGCGTAGTTGATGTTAATAATATCCATGATTTCATCTCGCTTCATTGTCATTGTATTTTTAAAACTAATACTTCCATGCAACAACAAACAGTAGTCAATAGTTATGCTCATCATTTTGATCGTCTGCACCATGGTTGCGATGGAATCAATTAATGCAATATCGCAGAAAACAATGGTTGCCTTGATATTCGGATACTTTTGTAACAAGTGTTTACATTTTTCAACGTCTCTTACGAGAAAAACGAAATTGAAGTCGAACATGCTCAACTTTTCCAAAAGTCGCGATCCGATGCACCCAGTTATACCAGTTATGATGACCGTTTTGTTGTAGATTTTTTCATAGCTTGCTAACAAATGATAATCTTCCAGATATGTCAATTTATGAACGCTTTGATTTCCAAGGATGAGCTTTGGAAATGTTTTGTTATACTTCATATGCAACTTGAGGAATTCTGTTTCTTCGAAATCTTCGGGTGTGATCGAGTCACAAATGTTCTTAAGACAACCATACTTGAATGCTTGTGGTGTGACGGATTGCACATGCTTGGACCGTTGAATTGAAGATATCATGGTGTTGTTCTCACATTCTAGCACCGAGTTGCTCAGAGGTAGATATATTCCGCTTGCATCGTGAAGCATACATGAATGATGCAAGTTCTCAAAGAGTTGAACATCCGCAAGAGGGCGAGCAATATCATGAATAATAACCACATTGTCACGATCGCACAATGCGTCAATTCCGTTCTTAATAGACAGAATGCGCGTTGAATCTCCCTCCACCTTAACATATCGAATGGTATTTGGAACCATGAAGTTACTATGTGGATTGCCTACAATAACGATTTCATTAATGTTTTTTAGCTTTGATATTCGACGTAGCAAGATGTCTAATGGATATTCGTTGTTGATTTTCACATTTATTTTATTGGTCGAGTTTTTAAAGCGTGTGCTCGAGCCAGCCCCGAGGAGGATACATGACACATTTGTGGCCATTTAAATTTAAAATATAAAAAACATGGTCATCGTGAATTTAAAACATTACTTTTTAGCCGGTTTCGCGAAAACATTGTATGACCCATCGAAAGTGATCGGGGTTTCGTCCAATGTTCCGTCATATTTTATTTTCCAACTGTTCCCACCACTTCGCAAAGAACTGCTGAATTTTCGAGTTAGTACGTTTGATCGAACAACGTTCTTGCTAGAAACTCTGAACTTACTTCGAGATAGCATCCACGGTATGTAGTAATCGTTCACCATTGCTTGTGTTTTGTGATATGTGGTCCAATGCGTCATCTCTGTAGACGTGTCTGGGTGCAATTCTTTTATCATATGATCAAACACGCTTTTATGATACATAACCGCGTTCATTCTAGAGTATGGAAGATAACCGTTTCCCTCTTTATTTCGCGCGTCCAACCAGATCACTTGGGAAGTCACAAACTGTTTGATTATACCTTCAAAGTCGACCGTTTTAGGAAATTCTCCGTCATCTTCACACACAACAGCCCAGTCACTACCCAATTCTTTCGCGGTAACAATGGATTTGCGCATGGATAATTGAAGCCCCTTGTAGTTGGATGCCGTGCTGGAATGGTTCATATTGGGCCAATTGCGCATCACCTCTGAATCCCACTCTTCTTTTCCATCGATCGCTTCGACGACATGGCATGTACCTTTATACTGTTTTTTAAAATTGGCTAATCGTTCAGTATGTCTTGGTAGATTCATTACAAAAACATCGATACGCAGCATAATTCGGTGTATATAAGATTTCCCAAGATTATAATTAGACAAGTATACGAATGCAACGTGGTGTTCACGCTCATAATCCTGATGAAACGGTTTTGTTATCATAGGCCTAACTCGATTGTATACTATGTGCGATTCGTTTTTGGACGTACGAATTGTATTGTAAGAACCATGCTCTACATTCGTCGCTTATCCTTTGCAAATCTTCAGGTCTGTTCAGCAAGTCCATGCATATTGCGCATGCATCTTCCCACGTTGGTGCATGAATTACCGGAGGGGTGACAATATCATTCACTTTGTCAAAACAATACCCTGTGTCAAATACGGTTGTCGGACATGCAATTACAGGGATCGCACCAAAACAGATGGCTTCCGTTGTTCGAAAGCATGCTATATTTGAAGCACCTTTGGGGCTTAAACAAAACACAGTTTCCGATAAATACTCCCCCATCTCGTGTTGTGCGATTCCAGATCTAACATAATGTGGGTAAACATTTGCTTTGAAGTGCTCTTTGAATGCATCGATTGCTCTCACTCTAGATTCTCGTTTACAATTTCCAATGAAAGACCACACAAATTTACGAGCACACATCGGTTTCACAATGGTTGGTGGGACGCTACAAATCGAATTATTGAATCCAAGTGGCAAGATGCATAGTGAATTGTGTTTGAGATAATGTTCAAAATTATATTGGTGCAAATATAGTTGCACCTTGTCCACTACGCCAAATAGATTTGGATACTTTCCTTTTTCGTCGCTTAAATGAACTACAATCTTCGGTTCAAAAAATTTGAGCAACATAACAATCATTTGCGTATTGATGGTATGCTTAGGGTTTGGATGGGTTGAAAAAATTAAACAACGATCGTGGTTGGTGTGCTTCATATTGTGATAATATGAGTCGATTGTGCGGTGGCGTCGAGATTCTTGTAGAGAAACGGTGGTAACGGTGTTTTCGACTGAAGAAAACAAATATCGAAGATACGTTTTTTCCCATAAGCCAATGCTGATATCAAACAAGAGAATATCGAGCATGGTATATGTTATTATTAATTATGTTAACATATTCTTGTTGAAACTCTTGTTGAAACTCTTGTTTAAAAACTGCTACGAATCGGGTTCGATGCGAAACACATGATTCATGTTGTACTCCTCGTTTTCCGGATGCAAATACTGCATTTGGTTGTTCGTTACGACCGGTAAATCGCTTTGTCCTTCGTGAATGTCAACTAGAACCGCTTTGGAACGAATGTTGTCGCATTTGAGTTTGATTTGAATGTACTCTTCGTGTGTGGTTCGAATAATTTTGTTGTTGATCTTTAGTTTGTACATGGTACGAATCCCGTCTGAGCCTTCGTACGTGGCTGTGTCTACCGTAAAATACCACACTCGATAGTAATTTACCGTCTCTCTTTGTTGGTCAAAAATAATCTTCATACGATCGCATATATCGCGATATTCGGCGGAGGTAATCTTATCCTTAATCGCATCAACTGCGTTAATAAGATCCTCCATTGATACGAAAGCTCATGAATTACCGACGATGACTCGATACGCTCATCCATCACCATTTTTTTTGCTACGTTTACACAATCGTAGCTTGTAGATAGGATATCCCTGCTTGTCTTTCTGCTCACTGTACACATGAAACGAGTACGGATGCGGTGGAAACCACCATCTCCACAGGAAACACATTTTTTCGTAGTATATACACTTATTTCCATGTGGTCCACCGAATTAAAATGAACGCAAATCCCGATTGTTTAAAAATGGTTTAGGGTTAATTTTAAAATACGAGTCCAAACGCAACTATGGCGTTGCGAGGATTACCGAATCCTAGAAATACGTGCTATTTGAACGCGACCTTACAATGCTTGATGCACACACGCGCCTTTCGTAAAGTGTTACTCGTTTTTGGAGACGATTTGAACATCACTACGCTACTGTTCAGCAGTAAACGCAATTTGAACTACCACTCCATATACAAGCACACGCTGATCCAAGCGCAGAAAATGCTCAAGCCGTTACACTTGGCCGAGTTCAACGACGCGGAAGAAACCATGATAAGACTATTAGATTGGTATCACGAAAAAGGACTTCGTACCCGACTGCCTTCTCAAGAGATATTCAGAAGTAAATGGATGTCGGATATGAATCATATGTGCGATGTCCATTTTATGAAGAGCAACTCCATAATCGCTGATCAGTTTTTTATGAAACAGTTCGTCAATACGGTGTGCGGCGGTTGTGGACACATCAACACCAACTTCGAATATCTAAGCGTTCTTCACGTGGTTGCGAAAAGCTACTGTTTGAAAGACGCAATATTCGACTATTTTAAGCCGGAGTACGTCCCAGATTGGATTTGTGATCGATGTAACAAAAAACATCACAACAGCACGCGCACACCACACTTGTGGACCACGGGTTCGGTGGTAGTGATCGTAATCGAATCGGCGTGGTTCGAAAACGGTGCGGTTGTCAAAAACAAACACGACGTTCGCGTCGAAGACACACTTTACATGTATCCTTTCGTGGTACATCCCAAGGCACCGCGCAGTTTCCGTTTACGCAGCGTGTGCACCCATCACGGCGACGCGTACTACGGACATTACACCGCATCCATTCGAAAAGACGAGCGGTGGATATTGTACGACGACGACAAAGTCACGAGTCAAAGGTCGATACGCAGTCCGTACATGTTGTTCTACGAAATCGATACGATCGAATCGACCCCTTAGACGCTCATGGTACCCATGATCCGCGGATGATGATGATAACCCACTATTTTGAAATCCGACACATCCAAATCTTCTACACGTTTGTTTTTCACATTGTCGTCCACAAGTAACACGGGGGGCGCAAGGGGCATCCTCTTCATCTGCTCTCGTATCTGATCCAAATGATCCGTGTAAACGTGCGCGTCTCCGAGACTGATGATTAAATTACCGGGCTTCAAGTCCGTCATCTTCGCGAATATATACGTGAGTACAGTGTACGACAATATGTTCCAAGGCAGTCCGAGAAACACGTCGCACGATCGTTGGTACATGTGACACGACAAGGTACGTTCCGCGCTCACGTAGAACTGCGCGCTCACATGACAAGGCGGTAACACCGTAGCGTTCAAATCCATCGGATTCCACGCCGATAGAAATATCCTACGACTCGTCGGATCGGTACGTAGCAAATGCAACACGTTCGCGATCTGATCGGTCTTCGTGTATCGTTCGTAGGAGGTGTCGCAGTTCACGTACTTCTGCCCCATGAACCTCCACTGAAACGAGTAGTTGGCTCCGCAGTCCCCCTCTCGCAAATGACCAAGACCGCGTTTGTTCAAAAACTCCCTCGACGAGTTACCGTTCCAAATCTTCACTCCTTTGTTGTCCAATATTTTCGCATCGGTATGTCCCTTCATAAACCACAGCAACTCCTCGACGCACGATTTCCACGGAACGTACTTTGTGGTCAGTAGAGGCACGTACTTCGAAATATCGAAACGTATTTGATCCCCGAAAATCGAGAACGTACCTGTACCGGTACGATCGACGCGAACTAGACCTTTACTTCCATCAATAATCCTCGATGTGAGATTCAAATAGGTTTCGTCGAATGTCGTTTTGTTAAATGTACGACTAAACTCGACGTGCTTTGGATATACATTCGTTATTTCAAACGAAGTGTCTATCCTAGGGAAAAATTTGTCACAATCATAGGATTTGTCTACGATGTGTGCGTGTACCGCGTGAAAATATCCGAACAACTCGTTGAATAAATAGGAGCCTCCGACGATTCGATAGTTACTCTTAGATGCACCGCTTTCCACTTCGATCTTGAAGTCTTCGATAGTCGAGAATCGTACTTTGGTTTGCCAAATCGACATCGGGATAAACAATTTATTCACTTCGGGATTACGAGTAATGACTATAAAAGACCGCATTGGTAACCTGTCCATTAACACATTGTCCAATTCTCTACTGCCAACTAAACCGTTGATAGCGCTCTTAACACTCGAACGTTCGACTATCTTTGAGTCCATCGATTGTATATCTTGAAATGTTTTAGTTGTCGTTACGAGCAAGTCGTGAAATACTTTTGAAGTCATCACGATGGTGTCGTTCGTATTGCTCACATCCTTCCATAAATCAAACAACGCGTCGTAGCTTCCATCCTCACTGAGTACATCGTGTTTCAAAATACCCAACTCCTTTCGAGAGCAACTAACAATCGCTGTAGTTGTCATCGTGAATATGTACAACTCTATACCACAAAATGATTTTAAATCAATATTATTTTAATCGTCCGGAAAAAAAAGATTGACGAAAAAATCAACTCAATACCATTCGATACAAATCACTTCATTATGGAACAGTACGAAGACTCCATCTTTCGTGCGTTGAACACGAATGTCGGATTCGATGTACCGCTTCTAAACAAAGAGTCGCTGTTGAAACAAACTCGAATGTACATACAACAGTTGTACAATTCGCGATTCGACGCGTCTATGTTCAATCACGTACTTAATATCCTCATACATTACGATCGAGTAGTCGTTTGCGCGTTGAACAAACAAGAACGCTTATTATCCAAAGATTACTACGAACAACTCTTGGCAGTGAAGACCATCGCGAATATTGGGGTGAATCCTTTACCGTGCCTCATCACGGAAAGAACTTGTGAAGGTAACTGTTGAAACGTAAAATAAGGATTATTAATATCCTTAATTTTTTTAGAAAAAAATTTGAACTTCCCATTCGACACCACTTGAACCGAAAAGAAAGAAACACCATGCCTACACGTAAATCTGCCTTTCGTAAAGACGATCTTATCGAATGCATACGAGACGCGTTCGGAAAAAACGTTCCGATTATGTATCAGACCGGATACTACAACTTTACTGATTGGTGCGAAAGAGAGCCAAATTCCGATCTGATCCTCAAACGATTCGTATCTAGTAGCACCGGTAAACACACGGACATGTTTATCGTCTTGTACAACAACAACAGTTATTGGGTGGAATCAGTTCGAAGGCAAGCGTTTATCTACGTACCGAACAATATTCGAGATAACTTGACGGTCCGCTTCAAAGAATGGCTGAACGATATGACTGTATGCAACACCAATCACACCACCTGTGGTGGCGCGTGTGGTCGTAAACTGTTCCTGTTCGATGCGCATGTGATGATGTTCAACATGTTGTACAACGTGTGCGGGCATTGTAAAAGCGTTATTTGCAATCAATGCGTGCTGGACACCAAAGATCAACAATTCATCAGCAAATGCCGTCAGTGTAATCACTCGAATCATTACGATTTTCAAGACGTAGATATCAACAAAATATCGGACGTCGTAGCAGTTTACGTGTTGGAGAATCGTAACGCTTTCGATAAGAAAGAGGTGCTGGAATGGCGCGCATGCTATCCCGAGTATCGCATTAAGCGGACGCTACAATAAACAGTCGTTTATGCGATCGTTTGGAAAGACTTGATGCGCGAAGCATTGCCGATTTTGAACACTCAGGTACGCTGCCGTCATTCGGCTTGGTATCGATTTCTATGAATGAGATCTGTTTTTTATCAGGACGCAAAGGACGACCTGAAGATGCTTCAATTCGACGAGTTGACGTACGAATCGGAGTGAGCTCGATACATCGTTCTACACTGCAGTTCGTTGGTTCCTTGATACATAACGAGTTGGCATTCCTCAAAGAACGTGTTTGAGAACGTGTAATCGCCATGGTGTTGTGTCTCGTACTACACTACAGTGAGTTCGGGAGTTTTTTTCAAATTTTTTATCGATTGACAATAACGTCTTTATATGATTAGTAAATCGTATACATTCTTTGAGTTCATCTTTTGTTAAAATACCTATGTCCATTGGCTTTGCTATATGTCCCACACTTATATTGGGTTTACTGATTTGAAAAACGAATTCAACTCATTGTTTATGTGACTAGTTAGTTTAACTTTTATGCTACTCATCAAAAGGGTGCCCTTTTTTTGCGACCAAAAAAAACACGCTCGCGCGCGAAAATTGCGTTGCGTCGTTTTGCGTTGCGTTCCGTTTCGACCACCTATGAATAATCGTTTAGTCTACACGTGTTATAACGTTACAATAATCGTTATTTTCTATGCAATTACGACAAAGCGTGTCTCTAAATTATATATATGTGATTTTAACGAATACTAACCTTTATAGTAGGATTGTTAATCCTATTTATGCGACTTATAAAAATGTCACCCTTTTCAAGAAAATGTCACCCCTGTTTCAAGAAAGTGTCACCCTCTCCTCAAGAAATTGTCACCCTTCTTCAATAAAATGTGGTATCTAAATTCAACACAATCGTCGTTTTGACGATACGGTACGATTCGACGCAAACCTTCTATCGTGCGATAAGCTACGATACGGTACGATACAACCTAATCCTCCTATCGTCTTATAAGTTACGATAGGCTACGATTCAAGAGTACTGTATCGTTAACGATAGGAACGACAAGTGCAAAAATGATATCGTTCCTATCGTACTCATCAAAAGGGTGGCACTTTTGTTACCCAAAAAAAACACGCTCGCGCGCGAAAATTGCGTTGCGTTATTTTGCGTTGCGCTCCATCCCGGTTTCAAGTAGATAATCCTTGGATGTATGCAAGATATAACGTTCTATAATCGTTATTTATCTACGTGCGCACAAAAGTGTACGTTCAAACTACAATGATGCTGATTCTAACGAATATTGATCCTTCAAATAGGATTGTTAATCCTAATAATGCGACTTATAAAAATGTCACCCTTTTCAAGAAAATGTCACCCCTGTTTCAAGAAAATGTCACCCCTCTCCAAGAAAATGTCACCCTTCTTCAATAAAATGTGGTATCTAGATCCAATGCAATCGTCGTTTTGACGATACAGTACGATACACTACGATTATATGCAAACCTTCTATCGTCGATAAGCTACGATAGGTTACGATACGGTACGATTCGATGGTTTTCTATCGTTGAACGATATAGAACGACAAGTCAAATTTGATATCGTTTCTATCGTACTCATTAAAAGAGTGGCACTTTTGCTACCCAAAAAATCACGCTCGCGCGCGAAAATTGCGTTGCGTCATTTTGCGTTGCGTTCCGTTTCGACTTGGTGTACATAATCGTACAATTTATCCAACTAAATACGTTTTAAAAATCGTTATTTATCTACGCAGCAACCGAGAAGTGTGCAAAAAAATAACAGTGTTGTTATTTTAACGACTATTACCGTAGTATCTAGGAAAAATAATCCTAAAAACTTGTTTATTAAAATGTCACCCTTTTTAAGAAAATGTCACCCCTTTTTTAGGAAATTGTCACCCCTCTTCAAGAAATTGTCACCCTTGTTTAATAAAATGTGGTATCTGGACGTAAAGTTATCGCTATCTTGACGATACGTACGATATGCTACGTTTCAATACAATTGTAATGTTTACGATAGGTTACGATACGCTACGATTTGTACAGTTTCATATCGTTGACGATAGATTTACGATCAGCTACGATTCGCTACGATCAGCTACGATTCGCTACGATCAGCTACGATTCGCTACGATTCGCTACGATTCGCTACGATTCGCTACGATCAGCTACGATTCGCTACGATCAGCTACGATTCGCTACGATCAGCTACGATTCGCTACGATCAGCTACGATTCGCTACGATTCGCTACGATCAGCTACGATCAGCTACGATTCGCTACGATTCGCTACGATCAGCTACGATTCGATGTAATCGTTTCATTGTCGATACGTTACGACTTTGAATGATCAGTCAGTATTCTACATCGTTCGCATAGTGCTTGTCAAAACGCAGACGACTTTTAGGTCGCTGAAAAAATTGGACGCTCGCGCGAAAATTGCGTTGCGTCGCTTTGCGTTGCGTTCTGTTTCGGCTTAAAAATAATAATCGTTACATGTATACGGTGAACAATGCATAAATGCACGCATTGTTCCTATACAACCACACGATTACACGATTTACATAGACATCAGAATCGCAAAACGCCTTGTTTCACGAGTTTTATCGTGTCTTCAACGAATACTAATCCTATTCGTGTAGCTCAAGAAAGTGTCACCGCTGTTCAAGAAAATGTCACCCCAATTCAACAAAGTGTCACCTCTGTTCAAGAAAACGTGGTACCCGATTCGCACGATGCAGAGAACGACGCTATACGATACACGTGCAGCAAATGTAACAAGATTTTGTCCTGTAAACAATCCTTGCAGTACCATCAGAAAATTTGCAACGGGATCAACAACAAGCAATGTCCTATTTGCAAAAAAGTGTTCGCGAATCGAAACGGTATATACAAGCACAAGAATTTTGTGAAGTGTAAGCCTCCTCCTGTCGATGAGGACAAATTACAACCGACGAAGAATCTACCGTCCACGTCGTCCGCGGTGCACATCATAAACAACACTACCAATAACACGACCAACACCACGAACAACACCAACAACAACACCTTCAACAACATCACTATCAATTTTGGAGAAGAAGTTCTTGAGAAGCTGTGTAGTCAACCGGATTATCTCAAACGCATGGAGGAGGTGGTTCGACTCGGAAAATATGCCCTTCCCCAACATATCTCCGACATCTACTTCAACGAATCCTTTCCAATGAACAACACGATCGTGAAAACACGCCATAACGATCGATTCGTAAAAATCAAGACCGGGATCAATCAATGGGACCTTCGTGTGATGGACGATATCTACAAGACGATAACGGAGCGTATGGAAACGTACATGACGCCCTATTTTCATCACGTGGAGAAGCAGCTCGGAGAGATCTACGATCGAGATCGCGCGAAGTTTAAGCGCATGACTCGAAGCATCCGAGAGTTCGGCCACAAGGTGTTGTGGTTGGATTGGAAATGCGACGACATTCGCCAGATCGGAGTGGAGTTGAACGATCCGTATTGTGAGAACGAACGCAATCGTCGTATTCAAGAAATGAAAAGTCTGCTCTTAGAGCATTTTTACGACAAAACACGAGAGATATTGTCCTTGAAGAACGCTTGTTAGCGTCACACCTCTTTGTCTTCGAGGATAAACAACTCTTTTTTCGTTTTGGACATCGGTTCCTTCGTTATCGGATCGTACCATTCGTATTTCGTCGTCAAGGAAACACATTCCTCCGAATCTTCGTACATGGTGTACGAAACAAAACGTCGATCGTAAGAACCGTACATGTACACGGTACCGGATTGGAGCACGCTCTCGTTCGCTTGCTGCACTAGCCTTGGCGTATTCTGTACGAACACTTTAGACGTTAACGCGATTGGTTGCGACAACAACGTGCGCCGATGCATCGCTGTGTCTTTCATTACGTCGATGTGTTTAACTCTCTTTTTTTTAGAAGTTCGACGATCGAAACCGACCGACATCGTTTACTACAATAACAATGCGAACGATACATGTATACCGTATGACCTACCGATATCTCTCTACGACAATACCAACAAATGCAAGTCGAATGAGTATAGTATACTAAAGGCACGTGCGAACTATCCAAACGATGTAGCTCGTACTCTTGCATGCTACTCGTTATCTATTTACTTCATATTATCTGTAGAATACCGCATCGAAGTCTAAACGCTCGTCCGATACGAGGTTGTCCACTCGCATCACCGCGTTTCGGGTAATCATACGTTGGATTGTCGCAGGATTCTCCGACAATCTACGGGAGTAAACGTGCTCTACGAGGGGGAATACATGTTTTGTAATCACATGATGAGCTCTGAGCAATCGAACGAACAACGACAGCGTTTCGTTCGACGTCGTCGACAAGTGACGACATGGTGCGTTCGTATCCCACATTCCGATTCCGTTACGACCTCCTATTTCGCGTCCCACGATACGATACTCGTACTTCGAACGAGACGCGTTGAAGGTGTACTCTATCGCACTTGAGGGTGCGCTCTTCCTACGCATATGTAGAGACGACACTCGATAGTCGTTGGTCGAAATGATCATCTCGGTGCGAATACGTACGTCGTCGCTCATCACGAACTGCACGTACAAGGTGATCTCGTCGTGTAAACGACGCGTTCCGGTCAAATACGTCAAAAACTCGATCGCATGGTGCGAATGCGTGGTTTGTTGAGTAACACGCTCTAGTGCGTTGGAAAACGGGCGCGTAATGGATTGGATCTCGGTGGTGGCGGCGTCGTACAAACATTTGTTGACACGACTCAACAACGCTAACGATGTTAGAGCGTGGATCAAATCCCGGAGTTGGGTGGCCGTTTGGATCTTGTTGATTATGTACGGTATGTAGACGTTCGTCAAGGCGTCCTTCTCTTTTCCGCATCCACCTTTGGTTCTTTTGACACGCATCCTAAAAAACTCATGACTCATGACGAGAAAAAAATAACGGTCTGACTTGTTACAGGTACGTTATCTTGTTTTTGCCCGAACGAAACTATACACGTCTCTTCACAAACTCCCATAGTTTGCGTAGCATTTTGTTTGTTTTCGATCTTAAGAACGTAGAGTCGAAGGTCCATGAGTTTTTGGAAACGACTAAGCATCCGTCGTAGTTTTGGTACGGCCAAACGAAGGTGTTTTCCACGTATTTCGATAATAGGTCGTGCATTTGAGAATGATGGCTTACGATAAGGATATCCACGTTGTCGGAGTAGTTAGGGCACGAAAAAAGGTCGATCAAGGATATAAATTTTTTGAGATGCGACCCTATCAATGACGCGGTTTGAATGACTCGAACATGATGCCCGTTCGTAAGCGGCGGAAACGTGTATATCTCCAATTTTTTCATGGTTTTGAATTTCTTTGCGATTCGAACGCATGCTTCAATCCCGTCTCGCGTTAAACAATTCGAAAGACCGTTACCTTCTTGATGGCGTATGATGTAAATCATGTTTTTGCATACACAATTGGTTTGTAATTTAAGTCGTTTTTCAGTTCACTTCGTACATGATGTCTCGCTCTCGTCCGAAATACTCTCCGAACTGATCGTTACCGTAATCGTCGAAACCGTCGAATACTCGCACGCCTCCCACCACAACTGATCGCAACGA
>Ga0181399_1000520_pt1 | contig 14109 bp, 24 predicted proteins | sample 22SPOviralmetaG_FD_130128 | JGI IMG/M metagenome (GOLD analysis project Ga0181399, IMG submission 130128) | Marine viral communities from the oligotrophic San Pedro Time Series (SPOT) site, San Pedro Channel, CA, USA - 22 SPOT_SRF_2011-05-21 | ecosystem: Environmental > Aquatic > Marine > Strait...
CAGTGCCTCGGCCAGCGCGAGCATGAATCATGCTGAAATCGCGGTAGACAAGATAACCAAGAGCGTCATTCATGTGATCATAACCCGCATCTTTATCGGGATCACCGGCTTCGGTATAGCTCTGCAGCTCTAAACATTCGATTGTTCGTTTGCAATTTGCGGCGACTTGCAATCTGACTTCACCCTTTCCGTTTTCCAGCAAAGCTTGAACAGAAGCCACCCGATCGCGGACGGGAGGGTTGGCCTTTGGTGATTGATTGCTGAAGCCGTATGACTCGAGAATCTGTATATCGGTTCGCGAGGCATTCGTGCTTCTGTTTCCGCCAGATGCGTCAGGGTAGGCGTAAACCTGGCGTCCTTCTGCGCGGCGTTGTATTTCTTGGGCCATGGCGTCGGTATCATGCGCACCGCTGATCTCGTCGATCAGGAGAAGGTTGTTCCCAAGACGCACACCGATGACTGCTGACATGTTTCCGATATTGAAGTCAACGCCGACGCGAAGGGGCTCGTTGCTGACATCAGGAATATCGGTGATTACATGTTTGGCGCGATCAAAACGGTCATAAACCTGACCGGTTGTGAGATTACAAAACTGCCCTTCGAGATATGCCTGCAGAAGGGATGGATCGTAGTTGGCTTCTAATCGTTCGATGAAGTCTTGAGGCAGATGTGGATTGTCTGCCGAACGCATCCTAATCAGCCTTCGGTCAGGGCGCTGCTGCGCTTCTTCTGTGCCAAACGTGTTCCACATCCAGCGAAAACCTTCAGGCGTTGATGCGGCCGCAAACTGTCGAACGTTGCCAGCACGCAAGCGGCCAAGGATTTTCGGGAATGCTTTCTGTGCGATTGATGGCGTGACGGTATCAATCTCATCAGCAAGAACCCAGGCAAGGTTCAAGCCAATAATTCGAGACCATGATTCAAAAGACCGGCAAAGAATTTTTGTATCTCCACCTGGCAAATGCAATGTGTAATCCGGAAGAGGACTTGCTCTGAACGTGTATGGGATCTCATAGCTTTCTAAAAAAGATTCAAAATCATTCATCCATATATCACGGACAAGAGGCCCTGTCGGCTCCATCACGCAACCTAAAAAGCCTTGATTTGCTATCGCAAGTAAACAACTTTTAGCGGCTAATGCTCGCGTCTTACCTGCTCCATACCCTGCTGACAATCCTAAAATTTCTGTGTTTTCATCTTCTACAAAAGCAAGCTGTCCTGGATGCAAGTCTTGTTTAATTTGCGCGACTAAAGCTTTAACGTCTAGCGTGCTGTCACTTTCTCCAACACGTCGCAGGATTGACCCTTTTTCGATGTGACTAAGGATCGTCACTGAATGACTTGTGCGATCTGTGCTGCGGTCTTAATGCAACCCAAAGCAGCATTCAGATTGTTTTGTTTACGGGCTTCTTTTTGCAGCGTTGCGAGCTGGGCAAGAATTTCTGCAGTAAAAGTCAAGCGATCTGTTTCCCAGTCGGCCCGGATAAGCTCCCGTGCTTTGGCGATATACGTGTCTGTTTGCCGTTCAGCAACTTCCCATTCTTTCGCGCAATACTGCACGATCTCAGAGCGGACAGCACCGTTCGCTAAAAGACGAGCAATGCGGTTAACGCGCATGTCTACTTCAATTTTGGTTGATTTAGCCATCAGATCGGTTTCTCAATAATGAACCCTGCGAAATCACCAAACCTGAACCATTGGTAAGGATTGCCTGGTAAGTGATCAGGGGAGATTGGCCGTTGTACACCTGCCAAGGATAATTCCTTTTGGATTATTTCATCGGATGAAACACCTGCAGAGAATTTACCTGCAAGCGTGAGGCGGTACATGATCGTGCTGATGTAACCGTCAACGGGTTCAAGCTTGTCAAAGATGATGATGGCACCGCCTGGTTTGCACTTGTCGTAGAGATCGCTGATGAATGATCGACGTTCTGATGGCTCGACAAACATCAGGCAAAGGAACAGGATTGCTAGGTCATAACTCTTGTATGGGTAAAGCTGAGCTTTAGTGCATGCGAATTCACCTGGTGCGCGGTAAAGCGGCTGCATGGCCTGTGATGGCTCAATACCGATTAGGTGAGCGTTACGGGTAGCAAGTGTTTCTTGAATGCTGCAACCAATATTGCCTGTGCTGCAACCGATGTCGTACACCAAGCCATCTTGTGGGATGTAATGGCGTGCTACGTGAGAAATGGCATTAGTTGCTAGCTCGTACCAAGGCAGCTGTTCGCGGACGTGCTGATCAAAGCCTTTGGCTACATCATTAGTTTCAAATGTCCAAGACCGTGGAACGGTCAGGTGATGCGGTGTATTGGTCATCAGTCTTTTGGCAGGTAACCAAACTGCTTTCGCAATTGGTTGTTGTAGAAAATCGTAGGGCTAGCGATCTGCTGTTGCATTTGAGATGCGATACCAGATGCGCCTTGAAAGGTGTCTTTCTGCCGCTTGACTATCCAGTCAGGGACAAGGTCTTTAGCAGCCTGCTTAAGCAGTTTTTTCCCTGGCGGTGATTCAGCCTTGTCGAGATTAATGACGCGTTCTACTAGCTGTTGCTGCATGAAAGGTAAGCGACATTCGACACCAGCTGCCATGAATGCTTTATTGCAGCGAACGAAATTGCCACGGGACATTTTGGCGAGCTGTGCGTGACGGAGCTTAATGAAGTCAGAAGTGGTTTTAGCTTTTGAGGCTTGGATACAGAAGTTGCCATAGCCACCAAAGAGTTCATCTGCTGCCTCGCCTGACAGACATGCTTTAAACCCTTCTGCTGCAATGCGTTGCGCTAGGGGAATGCAAAGGATAGCAATTTCAATTTGCGCCTTACTGCTGATTTCGATTGTATGAATCGCTTGGTTGATGAGATCAGGCGTCGGATCAACCGGCACTTCGATTAACGAAACTGATAGGTCAGAACAAAGGCGTCTAGCTGCCGTGAGATCTGGTGAATGACTGTCAAATGATGCTGTGAATGCCGTGACGTTGCTGGATTGTTGTTTGGCTAAAGCCAAGATGAGGCTGCTATCAAGACCGCCAGAAATCAAACAGCAGACTGGTGCATCAGCATGCAGGCGTTGCTGTACACCGTCAGTCAGCAATGAAAGAACGTCAGTGGCAGTTGTGTATTGATGGCTTGGGAGCTTGTAATGCTGAAACCATTGACCATTAGTCAAGTCGAAACCGTAACCAGGCGGCACAGCAATTGGTTTTAGGTTGGCAGGGAATGCCTTACGTTCTGACGCGTAAAGATAACCGGTTTTTGTTTTAGCAACGTATAGAGGGATTTTGCCAAACGGGTCACGCGCTAAATAATGGTTGCCGTGCTGGTCTGAGAAAGCAATGGCGTACATGCCATCGATTAATGGAAGGCTATTGATGCCTTGACGGGTAAGGAGATCAGCAAATGGTTCAGTGTCGCCTGTAGTTTGGAATTGATGAGGCGACTTAGCTTTGAGTTTGCTGTAATTCCAAACTTCACCATTGAATGACAACGTAATGCCTTGATGGCTGAAGGGTTGCGCTGATGCGTCGGTGAGATCAACTAAGGCAAGACGTACATGACCGTGAACCATTCGGCCATGGTGCTTGATGCCTATGCCATCAGGGCCACGATGAATGATGCGATCAAGCATTTGCTGAACGACGTCTGATGTGGTGTTGATGCCACCAGCTATGCCACACATGAAAGGATCTCCTTTTCGATAGTGGCTGCAACCTGTTTCATCATGAGCGGCGGTACAGCTCGACCTACGCGTTCCCAACGTTGAAGAAACTCACCTGTCAGGCTGAAGTCATCTGGAAAACCACAAAGGCGTTTTACTTCTGGGATCGTTAGATAACGCCACTCATCCCAATGAAAATGTTGACAGGTTGCTGTGATGGTAGGTGCTGGTTTCCGCGGATGAACTTTACACATATTGAAAAAAGACGCCTTACCAGATTCAGCTTCGCAAGCGGCAGCAAAGTTGTTACCTGGGATAGTTTTTGTCCATAGTCGATGGGTCTTGCTATCTTCTGATATTGACCTAATTTCATTTTCTGTTGGTGCTGTGCAACCTTTTATAGCTTCTTCAACGGTGTAAGTATAAGGAAATGGTTTAGGATGAACCGGAGCAATGTTGAAGTCATTACGTACACCAATAAAAATAGTACGTTGCCTAGCTTGCGGAACACCTAACCAACGGGCATCTAAAACTTTGCAAGAAACGTTATAGCCACAATGTCTTAGTTCTTGAAGGATTCGTTTGAAATAACCTTTAGCAGTACCTTTGACAAGACCAGTAACGTTCTCAGCTACAAAAACTTTAGGTTGAACACCTTCGAGGATTCGAGCGTATTCGTAAAAAAGATCATCAACACGTTGCGAACCATCGCTGTAGTCTTTGACTTTTCCCCAGCCTTTTTCACGACTGCCTGCTGTTGAAAAAGCAGAGCACGGTGGCGAGCCATCAAGGATGTCTAATTCTCCTTTAGCAATACCTGCCCGTTCTAAAAGCTGCTCTGGTTGCAAATCACGGATGTCTGAAGTGTCGAGATAACTGTCAGGATGATTAGCTTTATAAGTACGTTGTGCTTCAGGAATAAATTCAAGAGCATAGGCAACGCGATAACCAGCCATGCGATAACCAAGGCAAGAACCCCCACAGCCTGAAAAGGTACTTGCAACTGTGTAACCATTCCAAGGCAGGGTTTTAATTTCCTGCATCGAAGGCACGCGGTATTGAGGTTTATCTTTAACAGTCAAGATGATTTACCACTCCATTCGTATCCACAAGATGGGCAGCGATGTTCGGTAGTGATGTCGTCGTCTACTTCGTCGAAATCTTGAGGGGGTTCTAGTTCAGAAACCAGATCACCGGTGATGGAATTAAGATCTTCTGGGGTAAACCAGTCGTTGATGTCATGCTCTTGAGACAGTGTATGGAGCATTTCTTGATCCCATTCAGAAAGATCAGACGTGCGGTTATCGGCTAAAGCAAGACCGATTTTTTGTTCTTCTGAAAGGTTAGTGCGTTTGATAGCAATGATTTCATCACCATCAGTTTCGATGATGCGTACGTTTTGAATACCTGCTGCTTTAGCGCCGTCAACTGTTCCATTGCCAGCAAGGATACGATTCTCTTCATCAATGACAATGCTGCGGGCAGCACCGTAACGTTGCAATGATTCTTGGATTAACTGGGAAGACCGATCAGTTCTGCGCCGTGCATTTTTATGATCTGGCTTGAGAGACTTGATTGATGCCAAGCTAAATAAAGCTGCTTGATGGATAGCGTAGCTTATGAATGCAAATGTTGATTAGCTCGTTGCCAAGCTTTCTGCATTTGATGAATTTTAGGAGTAATCAAATGATGGCTGGTTACCCATCCTTTGAGATCCCCTAGGGTTATTTGCACCGTACCATCGCTTAGGTTGCGGATTCTGGCTGCGGGCATAGGCAAGTTTGAGTCGCTGCTCATAACGCAAAAAAACGTTTAAGTCATTGGTACGCTGCTGCATACGCAGGGTTTCGTCAATAGTCATAAGACTTTTGTTGTTGCAGGGGTTGGCATAAGCACAACCCCTGTGAACGGTTATTAAGAGTAAGTTGGTTGCCCTGCTTCTACTAACTTATTTCGCATGTGTTGATACATGACTGTTGCGTCAGCAGTGTAATGCAGTTCATCTAAAACTAAACGAGCGTATCCGATTAGTAGATGTCCTGCTTCTTGATGGCCTCCAGGGCATTTACTAGCAAGAGCAAGAAACGTATTGATATTTGCCCTCCCTTTTAATTTAGTGCTGACTCGTCTTTCTTCAAAGTATTTAGTGTTTTCAGTTTCTAATTTTTTAATCGTGATTGCATCTATAGTTGTTCCCACTGACGTGAAATGCGGTTGCAGAATATCTGCGCATGCATCAGCAAGAAGATCGCCTTCTCGGCCTTGCTTTGGTGGCCCCCATACAAGCACTTCTGTGCCGTATGTCAGGTTAGTAATCCATTCTTGATTGAAGCAGTTGCAGATGACTGTTTCACCTGCTAGCTCATGTGGGGCTTTGACTTCAAGGATTACAAGGTCTGATCGTTGTCCAGCAGGTCGCTTGTAAAAGCAAACGATTTTTTCTTTAGCCATGATGAAGATGAAGATGAAGATGAAGGTGAGTGTGAATTGGTGTCGGGGTTTTGATCAGTCGTAATAGGCACCACCCAATTACGACTGCCTTGCTTTCCTCAATGCTATGAGTGTTGTATAGCTTTCAGCCTGCTGTGTGAGACCAGGCATCAGGCGCCCCAACGATGATTAGTCGTTGCTTACCTCTTGAACAGTGAATGTGAAGCCACAATCAATAGCATCATTTTTTAAAGCCTGGAGTTCGCGTTCTGTGTAGGCGTACTCAGTCCATTCGAGGCTTTCGTCAAGGAAAGCTTCGACGTAATAAGTAGGAGAAGACACGCGAGAAAGCTTGAGGAAGTTGCCTGCTTCTAGTTTGTCTTGAGTAGCCTGAAATTCATCAAATAAATTGAGCCAGGTGTGGTGATAATCAAGCATGGTGTAAAAGCAAAAGAAAAGAAAGCCCTGTCTCCAGGGCTGATGTAATCAGTCCCAAGTGTTGTGGTACTGAGGGCGGCCATCCCAGATGCGGAAATACTTGATGCTGTCAGAAATGCCTTCGATGCTGTCGTAACGCTGAATGCGCTTACGAAAGATGTTGCAATCTGGAGCTTGTACAGACGTGTCTGGAATTGCTTTGCCTTCGCCTCTGCCGTCATCGCCGGTAACGATGCGACCGATAGGACGAAGCCAAACACTGGCCTTGGTCATGCGAGCAACGACGTAGAACTCAACGATCGTCATGTCGTAGCCAAAGCTAGAACAAATGATTTGATCAAGTTCGAGCTTGCTGGTCTGAAGGGTTAACTGCTCTGCTGTAACGGTCATTGAAAACCTTGGTGAAGGGTAGGGATCTCTCCCATGCCTAAACTATATCATGGGTATACCCCGTTAGCCACATCAGCGGCGTTTTGCGTTTAAAGCACAGATGACAGTACAGACGATCTTTTCTACGTCTCGGCTGTTCACGTTGTACAAGCGATTTACAGCAGCTACCGCGGCATCAATCGAATCCCGACCTTTCGAGTAATGGACTGGCTTGATCTCTGGAATTGGTGCGGGTTTATTTGCTTCGCTCAGTACACGAGCCCGTAGCAGTTCTTGGCGCGGGATACCGCGCTGCATAGCCTCAGCATTTAGAGCGTCGCGTTCTTTTTCAGTCAAGCGGACATCAACCCGGACAGGGTACGTGCGGTTGCAATCAGGCATTAGAAGTCAAACGAATCAGTTGGTTGAGCCTCGACAGGCTCAGGTTGACAAAGGCGAACATCTAGCTCCCAGCGCAGGTTGCTGATAGTCACCATGGGGCTCCCGATTTTTTCAACTGAAATTTTGTCGGGGTTGCTTCCGTCGCGAACAATAAACCCGTTAGCCCATTCGTCACCCCTGCGGATTTCGACTTTAGTCTTTGGATTTATTGAATTAGAGGGTAGTACGCTTGTATCGTCCTGGGAGTTAATTTTATTGGATTTAATGGATTCAACTGATAAAGATCCAATAGATCGGTTAGATCCCGGTTCTGAGCCTCCCAGGCACCATTCCATGGCTGCAGGGGTTGCCATCCAGTAAATCCGTGGCCTTGAACCTGTTTCTTCTGCCCGAACAGGAATCGATAGCCCTTTTGCTTTCAGTGCCCGCAGCTCACGTGAGACATGCCCTTTTTGTTTGTCTAGCTCTGTAGCAAGCTCTTCAACGGAGACATCAGCGTTAAGCCCTGTGCGCAAGGTCAAGTAATCAAAGACCGATGCGCGAACGCCGCCTAGCTCCATGATGCGCTGCCCAGCCCTTTCAACCTTTTGCGCCTCTTCAAGTCCATCTAAGTATGTCCAGCCGCCTTCAGGCATGTATTGCCCCATCACGCCACCTGACTCATTGCCGCCTCGACCTTTGCCAGCAAAACCCACGCGCTTGTCGATACGGGCTAAACCGTCTTCTTCTTGTGCAACCCACCGCATCAATACGCCCCAGCTAAATACCGAGCTGATGGAGCTGCTGCCTCGGCATTCTGTAATCCAATCCCAGGTCGTTGGCCTCTTGACAGAGTGATGAATTACTAAAAGCGTTGCCCCAGTTTTACGTAACTGGCTAATCGCATTACGGATTGGTTGTGCATACCTAGAAGTGTTTTCTTCAATACCTGTCGGTTCCATCATTGAACTCAACGAGTCAATAATTACAAGCGGGAATTGATGCTTCTCAATCTCTTCACGCATTCGACGAATACCGTCTTTTGTAAAGTTGTACTGCTCGCCTGTTTCCATGCTGCAAAAGAAATCAACTGAATCAGCTTTCAGTGTCTGATCTTCTGCAACCAAGCTTTCGCGACGCAATAGATGTAGCCAATCACCTTCGCTTTGGTCTGTGCCAAATACAAGAACAGGCATCCGCTCGTTTGGGGTTGCTAAATCGCGGCCTAAAAACTGCGGCACGCGATCGCGCAATGCAGCAATTAATCCAGTAGAAAACGATGACTTGCCAACTTTTGGCTGGCCGATAATGACGTTCGACTCGCCAAGCTTGACCATGCCGTCTAGCAAAAACACAGACTCGGTGGCTTGTAGCTGTTGCCCAGCCCTATAAACGTTGCCTTTCTGAAGTCGACGTTCAGCAGCATCAAGATATGCTTTAAGTTCCGTATCTTTTGCGTCGTCGTGGACGCTGAGATCGAAAGCCTTGTTTCGCATCAGGGGCATCCAATCCCGTTCCCTTTCGGTTTGGATCAATGTTTCCGCGTGTAGGGCTAGGGCTGTTAACGCTTGTTGAAGTGGCGGTGTGCTGCTTAAGGGTTTTTCTGTAGAAGGCATCTGAGGCCAGTGATGGTGAAAAATAGTCGTCGTCGGTGTAAACGCCAAAACGTTCTAGTTCGCGAAAAGCTGTTAGTTCTTCGCTTGACTCATAAGGGTGTTTTAAGTCCCACGCGTCTAACGCTGCATCTGAGCGTTCTTTTTGCATGGCGCTGTATTTACCGCACATTGCTTCGTCTTCGTCGTATTCAGACGGAAGCGAATAAGGCACCCATTGCAGAAGGTCAAAAGCTCGCTCTTCTGCATTGAGATTAGTCACGGGCTAAAGGCTCAGGCTCTGATGCAATTGCTTTTTGAAGCAGCAGATTGACCCAGCCAACGCGTGTCACGCCTATGGGTTTCTTGCGATCAACCTCAGAAATGACTCTAGGGTCAACCCGCACGTAGCTGCTTGTCACTGGTTCAAGTTCTTCAGGCATTGGCCTATGATCGGTTTGCCATTAGATTATGGCCCTTCTGCCATTGGAATGGAACCCCTTAATGCTTGAACCGATAGCAGAACTGGAATTTTACAAAAAGCAGCACCGTTACAGGCTGCGTAATCAGTGGCTAGCACACAACGTTTCTGATGTGCTGGCTTTTGATATGACGCCATTCAAGCAAGCAATGATTGATAAATACAAAGATGGGCCAGATGGGTGGGCAATTAGGGGTGAAAGCATTCATGACTGGCTTGATCAACACTTGAAAGGGGAAAAGCCACTTGTGCCAGAAAAATGGGCACCGTGGATTGATGCCTTGTTAGATGAGCAGTTTTTTGATGATGCAGAAATCCTCGCGACTGAGTATCGCGTTGTTGATCCTGGCAGAAGCTGTGCTGGCAGCTTTGACTTTCTACTGAAAAAAGACGGTTACATTCAAATTGGTGACTTGAAAACAGTTTCATCTAAAAAAGCAGTCGCTACAAGAAAGCCTGCTACAGCGCAGCTTGGAGCGTATGCATCAATGTTAAGCAGGCAAGGCATTTATCCTGACATTGGCATCACACTGGTCGTAGGCCCTGAAAAAGTTAAGCTGATTGAGCAAAGCGTTGGGACTTGCCTTGAAGCCTGGGAAGAGGCTTGGGACAAATTCCAAGTAACACAGCCAAACTTTTGAGCAGGCAAATTAAGATGAAATGCGCAAAGTGTGGTTCTTTCCGTGTCCATGTTGTGACTACAAAGAGAACAGTTGAAGGCCCTTACGAGATTGTTCGTCGGCGTCATTGCATCAGCTGCAACCACCGTTGGTACACAGCACAGGTTCCAGAGGTCGAAATTCCGTCTAGTGCCATGACTTGGGTTGGCGACGAAATTAAGTTAAACCTGCACCCGATGTTCGATTGATATGGCAGGGTATACCCAAATGTGATACTATTTTGCTAGAAGGCTTAGCCTTTTTCTCCCTTCTCTTTCAAAATGACTTCGTATCAACGGCGTAAACCGCGCACTCGCGGCTACAGTTACAACAACAGGCCTGAACGGACAAATTTTTTGGTCTGTCTTGTATTTGGTTTGCTTTTTTCTACAGCAACCTGGGTGACGCTTACAAGCGTTCATAACCAGCAGCAAGTAACTCATTGCGAGCAAGGCTGGCAACGTGCTTGCGAAACTCTTTGATTTTTTATCATGACTTCTGTAAACCCTGGCGAAATGTTTCGATTCGTTGAAACGCAACCTGCTGTAGTAACAGCGTTAAAAAACCATCAAGAAAGATATACTGAACTTTCTATAGCAGACAGAAATGTCATACAAGAAGCTCGCAAAGTTCAATGCTTACTTCTTGCTTTTGAATCTTGTATCAATAAACAGTACAACCACGAGGACGTTAGCGAGTCTGACGAAAAACTTTTAAAATACTATACAAGCAACGATTCTGAATCTTGGTTTTGGACTTTCAATACGGCTCAAGAACTAATCCAAGAATCGATTGTTCGACAATGTGCAAAAGTTTGTGAAGCTGAAGAAAAACATGCAAAGCTAAAAAAAGATCATCGTTTATGCAAAGAACTTTCAGACGCTCGTGAGACTGCTCGCAAGCAATACAAAGCAATGCAAAAGCAGGAGGCAAATTGAGCGACAGCTTTACATTTACTGTTTTAGGTAAACCTGCTCCACAAGGCAGCAAACGTCATGTTGGCAAAGGCATTTTGCTTGAGTCAAGTAAACGCTGTAAGCCGTGGCGTCAAGATGTTCGACACACTGCTCTTCAGTTGCTGCCTAATGGCTGGCGTGCCATGATGGATAAACCAATCATGGTCTCGATCACTTTTGTGTTCGCTAGGCCCAAAGGTCACTACCGCACAAACGGCGAACTTAAAGCAAAAGCTCCTAGGCATTGCACCGCACGCATTGGCGACACAGACAAGCTTTGTCGAAGTGTTTTAGATGCCCTTTCAGGCGCAGTGTTTTCAGACGATTCTCAAGTAATTAACTTATCTGCAGAAAAACGTTATGCAACCAGAAACGAACAACCTTCCGCAATCATCACCATCGCCGCAATTTCCTAATCTTGGCAATGTCATCACGACTGATGACGTAAGTCAAAAAGGAACCGGTAGCTACAAAGCTGATTATGTGAATTGGTGCCGCACTATGCACCTGCTACATGATCACGCTCCAGGCTGGCAATTCTGCCTTGCTTATTACGTTGACAACAGTCACGTTTGGAAAGCACCTAACGGCACTGCTTATGTTGTCGGCTATTTTATTGGACCAAATAGTGAACGAACGCCTGACTTTCCTCAGGCGATTATGGACAACCGCAACAACGCAGTTGCTTACGAAAAAGTTAGCGCCCGTGATTTGACAGATAGTCATCGACGTTGTTTATGTACTGCTGCTGCAGCACAGTTTGGGCTTGCATGGCAGCTATGGGCACGGGAAGACGTTGAAAACCCACATCGTGGAGAATCGACAGCGGCTGCCAAGCCTGCAGCAAAGATCGAAGGTATTGCCGACAAAGATCAACCGCTATCAAAAGAAGATCGCGAACAATGCCTTGGTCTTATCAAAGAACTGACTCCTGACAACCTTGCTCGATTTTGTACGGACTTTCGACGGGACCATCATTTGGGGCCTAAAGACAAAGTTGCCCCCGCCTTGACTTCTAAACGTCATCAAGACTGGATGAACGCTAATCTCAAAAACTATGTCTAATGAAGAAAAAACGCAACAAGCTGAAAGAGATGAACATCGCAGTCATCTCCATTTCCAATGTCGGCTGGACACTGATCTAGCCATGGCACTCCGACACTTCATGAAGTCTCGGGGTTATAACGCAAACCAAGCGTTAACTATCATCGTTTCTCAATTCTTTAAAGGCATCAAACACAATGGCTGATTTCGCTCCTGACGCATTCACGTTTTGGTTTAACTGCAACCAAGACAAAAAAACTGATGGTGCTTATTGGGCTTCATCTGAAGTGCCTGTGGCTGAACTACGCAAGCTAGTTGAATGGGCTAAGACTGCAGAACGCACCGAAAACCAAAAAGGGGAAGAGTGCGTAAAGCTTCGCGCTAACCTTCGCCCTCGCGTTAGCAAAGCAGGTAACGACTTCTTGCTGATGGCCATCTCAGATCAAAAGCCACCACAAGCAGAAGCTGATTTCTGATTGATTCAATGGGCACGGCTAAACACCGTGCCTATTCTTTTGATATGAAGCCAACTATTGAGCAAGTCGAAAAAGATGGCAAGTTGGTTTGGCGAGTAGAAGCGGCTGGCGTCGTTCGCTATCACGAGCAAGATTGGCAAGCGCAATGGCTTTACAGCTATCTGATGCGCCTCTATAACTGCGACGAGATCAATCCTCAAAAGTCCTGATCTATGGTTTCACCACACTGGACAACGCGCCCGCAAGACGTGATCAGCGCAGCTCAAAACCGTGTACGGGAAACTATGCACGAATCCAATCCAAAGTTGACCACGCTAGAAAAAGCTTTTAGGGCTTCTGCTCTCCGCCAGAAAGCACGGCGTCAAGCAAGGCAATGTGACCAACAGCCTGTTTAAGCAATCGGGCTTGGTGCCACTGAGCTTTTGCCATGGCTACGCATAGCTGCGATAAAACATCAATGTTGTCGCAGTCTTCAATCTCTCTAATACTGCGCTCTAAGACGAATTGTTCACTCAGGCTTGGCTCGACCACCATCCAGTCGAAACTGTTCAAGGGCGCGTTTTTCACTGGTGTAAATCCCCTCTTTAAATCGTATGTAATCACCTATAGCCGGCAAAAGCCACTGATGCACGGGGAGGCAGGCTTGCCAATTAACAGGTTGAACACAGTTCATAACGACTGTTGTCCAGAACGCGCTGATATATCCCCAATTCATCGATCAACGAATATGGCCCAGCCACTTGCTTCACCCTCGATCAGAAATCGTTGGTAAAAAGAAGAACGCGACATTCTTATTAACTCACCTGACTCTGTGGTGTGGCCGCCATGTTCCATGTCTGGTTTGCCCATCGGATCCATCGCAATGAAGTCGCCTTTGTCGTAGCCAATGATCACGCTCCAATGTCCACAGCCTTCGCTGTTGCACACTGCTGGGTTGCCTTTAGTGAAATCACCTTTATGCAGCCAACCAACCATTAACGGCCTGCCAGCATCGATTTCAATCTCAATGTCCTCAACTCTTACATTTTTGCGAAACTCGGCATTCAAGCCAAATGATTGCAACGTAGAAACTTGAGCGTGTACTTCTGTCGTGTCGCCATGCTTTCGACGCCTAATCCGGTAAGCGTCTTGACTTTTTACAACTCGATGAAAAGCCGCGACCATTGCAGCCGCTGAATCAAAACATTCCCGGTAGCCATAACCAGTAGGGCTGTCTAGCTGGTTGTAATACGGGACGCCATAAACCTCTTGGTGTATGCCGCTTGTTTTCCACATCTGAAACCACTCGGCTTCATCCGTAAGTAATACGTCGTCAATTGATTTTTCTAGCTCTGCAATCGCAGCTAGCTGATGAGGGTCGCCTTTCTTGAAAAACTGAAAAAACGGGAGAAGTGAAAAAACCACAACTACGACCCAAAACCACATTTACTTCTCAACGCGAGTCCCTGGAAATAGGTTGACTTTGACAAAATCCACCACCTTGTCGTCAACAGTGTTGTCAGTGGTTTTGCAATATGCGGTCAAAAGATCAACGACTAATTTCTTGACGCCATCAGATTGCAAGAAACGAAACAGGATCGGTCGGATTAATAGAAGCATCAGAGACCTGTATGTGCCGGAAG
>Ga0181399_1000523_pt1 | contig 14099 bp, 10 predicted proteins | sample 22SPOviralmetaG_FD_130128 | JGI IMG/M metagenome (GOLD analysis project Ga0181399, IMG submission 130128) | Marine viral communities from the oligotrophic San Pedro Time Series (SPOT) site, San Pedro Channel, CA, USA - 22 SPOT_SRF_2011-05-21 | ecosystem: Environmental > Aquatic > Marine > Strait...
AAAAACGATAGCACATTTTGCAAAATAGATAATAACGATCGCGAAGGCTACTTTATTATAATTACAAAAAAAAGATATGATACTGCTGTTAAACAAAATAAAAAATTAATGACAACATTTAATACAAAATCGATGGCAACATCGCAAAATTATAAAATTACAAATGACTCAATTACTAAAGAATCTAATAATATTTATATATATAATGAAAAAATATCACAATTGGTGTTAAGTAAATACACTGAATTCATTAACAATTTTATTGAAAAAAATAACGAAGCATTAGATAATCTAATAAAATATTTAGTTAGAATTGACATTGCTTCATGCTGTGCAAAAAACGCTTATGAATATTGCTATACGCGTCCTAAAATAGATATAAAAAAAACTAATAAACAGTCATCATTTATTAACGTTAAAAATATGAGACATCCTATTATTGAAAGAATTCAAGATGATATAGAATACGTGGGTAATGATGTTGAACTTAATGAAGATGGTATTTTATTATACGGTATTAACGCATCCGGTAAATCATCATTTATGAAGGCAATTGGATTAAATATTATTATGGCCCAAGCGGGAATGTTTGTCGCAGCAGAAAGTATGTCATACTACCCGTATAATAGTATTTTTACACGCATATCAGGAATGGATAATATTTATAAAGGTATGTCAAGCTTTACAGTTGAAATGACAGAATTGCGTAACATATTACAACGTTGCAATAAATATAGTTTGGTAATTGGAGATGAAATCTGTTGTGGAACTGAATCTATTTCTGGAATATCTATAGTAGCCAGTGGTATAGATACATTAATTAAGAAAAAATCATGCTTTATATTTGCATCACATTTGCACGAATTAACTAAAATAAAATGCATATCAAAACATATAGAAAATGATATTTTGAAAGTTAAACATATTCGAATTACAATTGATGGTGAAAATAGAATTATATATGATCGCAAGTTGCAAGATGGTCAAGGATCTAAAATATATGGTATTGAAGTTTGTAAATCTCTTGATATGCCATTGGATTTTATGAAAAATGCTGAAAAAATAAGAAAAGAAGTCGAAGGAATAAATAAAGATATTATTAAAAATAAAAAGTCTCGATATAATCAAAGTGTCATAGTTGACAAATGTAAGATATGTGATAATGTTGCTGAAGAAACGCATCATATAGTTTATCAAGAAAAAGCTAACGAAGATGGTTATCTAACATCATTTCATAAAAATAGTAAACATAATTTAGTTCCATTATGCAAGGAATGTCATAAAAAAGAACATTCGGGGGAATTAAAAATTAAGGGATATGTTAATACTTCATCAGGTGTAATTTTAGAATATAATTATGTATAATTCAATTTATTTTTATTAATTTATATAAACAAAATATATATATATATGTATAACAGATAAAATAATATGCGTGTCGTTAAAAGGAATGAAGAATATGAAGATGTAAGTTTCGATAAAGTTCTTACTCGTCTTAAAAAATTGTCTTTAGATCTAAATATCAATGTATCTGAAATTGCCCAAAAAGTATGTACGCGTATTTATGATGGTGTAAAAACATGTGAACTTGATGAACTCGCGGCTTATTTATGTAGTAGTATGTCTATTGATAATCCTGATTATAGTATATTAGCATCACGTATCATTATTTCAAATCATCATAAAAATACATCACCCTCATTCAGTGAAACAATACAAATATTATATGACAATAAGGATGTTCATGGAAATCATTCTCCTCTGATTTCAGAAGAATTATATGAAATTGTATGTAAAAATAAGGAAAAACTAAATAATTATATCGATTATCAAAGAGATTTTTTGTTTGATTATTTCGGGTTTAAAACATTAGAGCGAGCTTATCTTATTAAAATTAATAAAAAAATTATTGAAAGACCACAGCATCTCTGGATGCGCGTATCAATTGGCATACATGGTAACGATATTAAGGAAGTTTTGCAAACATACGATTTAATGAGTAATAAATATTTTACACATGCAACACCAACACTTTTTAATTCTGGAACTAAAAGACCACAATTAAGTAGTTGCTTTCTTTGTAGTATAAATGATGATAGTGTTTCCGGTATTTATGAATCCTTAAAGGAAATGGCTCTTATTTCCAAATATGCAGGTGGTATTGGTATTCACATTCATCAAATTAGATCCAAAGGAAGTCATATTAGAGGAACAAATGGTATTTCAAATGGCATTATTCCAATGCTTCGTGTATTTAATAATACTGCAAGATATATTGATCAAGCCGGTAAACGCTTAGGAAGTATTGCAGTATATCTTGAAACGTGGCATAGTGATATTGAAGCATTTTTAGAACTCAAGAAAAATCACGGAAGCGAAGAAGAAAGATGTCGCGATTTATTCTTAGCACTATGGGTATCTGATTTATTTATGGAAAGAGTAAAAGAAAATAAAAAATGGTCTTTAATGTGTCCTGATCAATGCATGGGTCTAAGTGAAGTATATGGTGATGAATTTAAGGCATTATATGAAACTTATGAAAATGAAGGCAAATATATTAAGCAGGTGAATGCGCAAGATTTATGGTTTAAAATTTTAGAAGCTCAAATTGAGCAAGGTGTACCATATATTTTATACAAAGATGCAGCAAATAGAAAAAGTAATCAAAAAAATTTAGGAACAATTAAGTCAAGTAATCTATGCGCTGAAGTATTAATTTACTCGTCACCAGAAGAAACCGGAGTATGTAATTTAGCCTCAATTTGTCTACCTACTTATGTAGAAAATGGTGTATTTAACTTTGAAAAATTGCATGAAGTGGTTAAAGTCGCCGCTAAAAATCTCAATAAAGTAATTGATATCAACTTTTATCCAGTGGAAAAAGCGCGAGTATCTAATCTCAAACATAGACCAATTGGTATCGGAGTTCAAGGTTTAGCAGATGTGTTTATGATGCTTAAATATCCTTTTGAAAGTAAAGAGGCTGCTGAATTAAATAAGCTTATATTTGAAACAATATATCATGCAGCGGTTGAATCATCTATGGAACTATCAAAGAAGCGTTGTGGAATTATTAATGAGATTATCAATGGTGATAAAACAATTGATATTGAAAAATATGTAAATGAATTTGAATCAGATATCATTAAAACAAAATATGCTGGTGCCTATAGCTCGTTTGAAGGTAGCCCAATTTCACAAGGATTGTTTCAATTTGACCTATGGGGAGAAAATCCCAGTGATAGATATGATTGGAATAAATTAAGAGAAGATATTAAAGAATATGGAGTTAGAAATAGTTTGCTAATTTCCCCAATGCCAACAGCATCTACTTCACAAATCATGGGATTTAATGAAAGTTTCGAACCATTTACCAATAATATTTTTCAGCGAAAAACATTAAGTGGTGAATTTATTGTTATTAATAAATATTTAATTAGAGCTCTAATTAAACAAGGGCTTTGGAATAAAGAAATGAAGGATACTATTATTTTGCATGAAGGAAGTATTCAAAATATTCCAGAAATAAGCAAGGAAATGAAAGATCTCTATAAAACATCTTGGGAAATCAAGCAACGTGTAATTATTGATATGTCGGCAGATAGAGGACGATACATTTGTCAAACACAAAGTCTTAATATTTTTATGGAAGATCCTGATTTTCAAAAATTATCATCAATGCATTTTTACGGGCATTCTAAAGGTCTTAAAACCGGCTCTTACTATTTGAGAACCAAACCCAAAGCCAAAACACAACAATTCACAATTGATCCTGAATTTGCAAGAAAAAAAATGAAATGTTCTCAAGATAATGAAGATAGTTGTGTATTATGTTCCGCGTAATTATCTAAAACTATATTAGAATCAGAATGAAAAAAGGTGGTAATATGTTTGGAACAAATAATAATAATCCTAATATGCAAAAAAATAATGGTGTTATTACAAGTACAATAAACGAGTTTAAAGATAATAAAGAAGTTTTAAATCCAATGTATACAGCAGCTGCAAATATTGGTATAGCTACAAATGTTGTAATGACTATTATTCTTACAGTAATATTTGGAATTGTTATATATATTGGTTTTTGGCTTAAAAATTCTGATAGCGAAAAAACAAGCGAAGTTTTAGGTAAATATAAAAATGTAGATTGTGAGAAAAGTACAACTAAAGACAGTAAAAATCAGACTGTAACTACTGTTACTTGTTATGCGGATATTATATATACCGTTGATGATAAAGAATATATTAAAAAATATATTGGAGGAACATTAATTAATGAAAATCAACCTGTAACAATATATTATGACCCGTCGGATCCAGAAAATTACGTAGTTGGTAAAAATTATTATTATATTGGTCTTGCAATGATAATTGTAGGTTTTATAATTATTGGAGCTACATGGATATGGTTAATATTATCGATTGTATTTAAACCTATTGCAGCTGCTACTGGTGTAAATACAATAGGTGATGCCTTATTTTAAAATATACTTAAGAAAATAATTATCTTATTTTTATATAGGGATAAATAATGGTCAATTCTTGTTCGGGATGTATTAATATATTTGATTTTAACAAGGTTGTCAAAAAATTACGTGCTTTTTTTGATAGCAAAGGTTTTGTTGAAGTTCATACACAAAATAGATTGAGTATTTTAGCTGCATGCGAAGATCCGCAAACTATTGCAACATATGAATATAATAACAATATCTGGCCACTACCACAAACTGGTCAAATGTGGCTTGAGTACGAATTATTAACTAATCCTGATATTAAAGGGTGTTATTGTGTAAGCACGAGTTATAGAAATGAACCAAATCCTGTCCCCGGTCGTCACGATAAAATTTTCCCAATGTTTGAATTTGAATTAAAAGGTGATATGGAAGAAATGAAAAAAATGGAAATTGAATTATTAAATCATCTTGGTTTTAATAAATTTTATCCAGATGGAAATTATCCCGAAGGCGATTATGTTGATGTTGCTGAAAAATATTGTACTAAAGAATTAGAACATGAACACGAAGAAAAATTAAAAGAAGATCATGGTGAAGTTTTTTTCCTTAAAAATTTCCCTAATTATAGTTCCCCATTTTGGAATATGAAACAAGCTGAAAATAGTAACGTAGAAGGTGGTCATGCTAAAAAAATAGATATTATTATCAATGGCATAGAAACCATTGGTAGTGCCCAACGTTCTTCAGATCCAGAAGAAATGCGCAAATATTTCTATGAAATAAGTAATGGTGGTTATGCTAAAATATTATTTGATACATTTTCTAAAGAGCGCGTGGAAGAAGAATTAAATGAATTTTTATCCCATAAATTCTTTGATAGATCTGGTGGTGGCATAGGTGTAACAAGATTGATAAGAGTAATGAAAGAAAATAATTTACTTGATTAACTTTAATTTTTTTTGTAATATATATAAAAATAAATTTATATAATATAGTACAATGACATCTAATAAAAATAATGAAATGCTGCTAACTCCATCTGAACGTTTAACAATTTTTCCAATTGAGCACCATGACATGTGGGAAATGTATAAAAAAGCTATTAGTGCTTTTTGGACCCCCGAAGAAATTGATTTAAGTAAAGATGTTGATGATTTCCACAAACTAAGTGATAATGAAAAATATTTTATTAAACATATTTTAGCATTTTTTAGCTCGAGTGATACAATAGTTAATATTAATTTGGGTGAACGTTTTTTAAATGATGTTCAGGTATTGGAAGCTAAATTTTTTTATGCATTTCAAATGTCAATTGAAAATATTCATTCAGAAACTTATTCTCTGCTAATTGATACTTATTTTAAAGAATCTAAAGAAAAAGCTGAAGCACTTGATGCTGTTAACTATATGCCATGTATCAAAAAAAAAGCTGATTGGTGCTTTAAATGGATCGAAGATGTAAAAGCACCATTTTCGCAAAGATTACTTGCATTTGCTTTAGTTGAGGGTGTATTTTTTAGTGGAGCATTTTGTAGTATTTTCTGGCTAAAAGAACGTGGATTAATGCCTGGACTATGTTTTTCAAATGAATTGATTAGTCGCGATGAAGCTATGCATGTTGAATTTGCTGTTTTGTTATACTCAAAACTTGAAAAAAGACTTCCCGAACAAAGCGTACACAAAATAGTAAGAGAAGCTGTAGAAGTAGAAAAGAATTTTATCAACGATAGCATCCCATGTTCTATGTTAGGTATGAATGCCGATTTAATGTGCCTTTACATTGAATTTGTAGCCGATAGATTATTGACACAACTAAATTATAATAAAATTTGGAATTCTGCAAATCCTTTTCCTTTTATGGAACGCATTTCAATTGAAACTAAATCTAATTTCTTTGAAAGTCGCGTATCACAATATAGTAAAGCAAATGTAGGAAGTACTCAAGAACATTCGGAATTACGCAAATTTAGTATAGAAGCGGATTTTTGATGTACTTAAAGATATTTAGAGATATGTTAACTATACAAATGAATAAATTTTTCAATATATTCAATGAAATAAAAAAACAAATTAGTTATATTATAAATGATAATGATATAATATATTCAAGCAAATATTTCAAATGCCTTAATGAAATATTAATTGTGTTAAAAAATACATTATATAAAATACAGGACATATATTATAAATATGTGCTTAATCCAAAGCTTACTAAAGTTTGCCATAATTTAAATGCGCGCGAAACACCATTCAACACTTCTGCTAATTCCACACCTTAATTATTTTTATGTTTATTTTGTTTATGATATATCTTGTTGTGATAAGCATAATTTAATTTCACCAAGAGATGCTATAGTATATCTTAGTATTATAGGATAATTATTTTTAAGATATATTTCAACATTATTTGATAGATTAGTGCATTTGGTAAAAATAGCTAAATATTTAAGACTAAATATACCTTGAATTATCTCCTGTTCCTCACTATTATCAGTTTTTTTAATAGTTATTGCTTGAGATTTTTCAGATCCCAGTATTGTTTCTTGGTGACAAAAATCACCCTTGCAACTCAATACTAATTTATCTCCAATATTTCTAAATTCAATAAATTCTGCTAAATTATGCATATCTCTTATAATTTTTTGTAGATAATTAGATGGCATATTTATAATGGTGTGGAAATCAACAGGTGGTATTTGTATATTCAATACATCTATATCTAATACAGATAGTTTATAATTTGTTTTATAATTTTTTTCATTATTATCTATTGTAATACCTAAATGATTTGGATCATCCTTAAGTATATACAATGACAATATATCATTATTTGTAATAGTTTTTATTAGAGCATGTAGTCTCAACATATTAATACCAACATAAGTTTTCTTAGCACACTCATATATTTCAAACTTATCAGCTTCAAGTTTTAAGTGAATTAATACAATATGTGTATTATCCATCGCAACTATTTTAATACCAGTTTCATCTATTTCTAAATTAACATCCATTAATATTTCTTTTAATGCATCTATAACTTGCTTAAAAGTAGACGCCTGTATTGTTTTTATATTTAAAATGTATTCGCTGTTACTTTCCATACTGTAATTATTTTATTATGGTATATCCTTAAATAATATTTAAAATATTTTTTGTTATTAATATAAAAACTAAAATAAATAGTTACCATAAAATAAGATATTTACTATAAAAAAAGCTAATGACATTATTGCAATAAAGAATAGTATAAATACATACATAAAACTATGAAAAGAAGAATAATCACCCCTCATAATTTTATAAATAGATCCAAAATCAAAATTTAAATATACATACATTAATATTACAATGGCAACTGTTAATAATGTAAATATTACTATTTTACTTATTATATCACTTAAAGTATTATCACTTATTGCATAATTTTTTTGAAAATTAATAAATTTAGTTAATGTTGCTATCAAAATTATAAGAATTATTGTTGCCGTAATAATAGATGATGATATATGAAATCTTACAATTAAATAAGGTAATATATACATAATAAATATTGCTATAATATTATATGGATATGGTAGTATAAATAATAATATGATAAATATAATAAATGTAATAATTAACATAAAAGATGGAACATAATCACGTGAGCTAAAAATTGACAATGCAAAAGATGTATATAAATTAATAATATAATCACGACCTTTATTTATTTTTGTATTTAACAAATAATTATTAATATCATATATAAAATCTTTATAATAAAAATGTAAAGTTATATAAGAAAAAATTATTGTAAATATTCCAAATACAATTCCATATGTTATAATATATAAATCAAAATTTCCATAATTATCTGCTAATTTCTTAATATAATAATTTTTTACACATTTTTTTAAATGATAATAATATGATCCATCATCGTCGTCAGCAGGATTTTTATTAAATAAATTTTTTGTAAGCATTGAAATAAAAAATATATTATTAAAATTATAATCATTATTATTTGAAGTTTTTAGATCATTATCATATATAAAATTTCCCGTAAATATTTTACTAATAAAAAAATCAAAATTTTTATTAAATACAAATGAAATATTTTTATAAAATATGCATTGAAAACTATCAATATCATTAAAATCGTTATTTTTATATTCATATGATAATATATAGCATTCTCCTAATTCAGAATTTAATATATCTAATAATTTACCATTTTTATCATTTTCATATGTTTTAAATTTTGTAAATTCATCATCAGTATCTTCACCCTTAAAGAATGTTGTAGTATTAAAAAATAAAATTTTTTTATTTTGATCTAAATCATAAATATGATCAGCAATTTCTTCAGCTTCTAATTTTTTTTCAGGAGGATCAACATCTAATGAATATTTAAAATAATTATCTATATTACATATTAAAGTTTTATAATTACTACTACTAACGGGATCAGTAATATTATTAACTTCAGCAATTAATTCATCAAATTTAGTATTATCAATACTTTTTTTTTTATTATCATTAAAATAAGTAAAAAGTTCTTCATTGTTTGTTCCAATTATAATGTCTACATTATATTTTTTTTTTATTTCGTCAAATAGTTTTTCAATAATTGTATTATCATCAATATTTAGTTTTACATTTGTATCATCAAATTTATATCCCATACTATTATTTTCATCATAAGCTTTTTCACATAAGTAAAGAAAATCCCTCATATTTTTAACAACATCAACATTGGTATATTTATTGATTTTAGATAATTCATAGCACAATATAATATATTTTTTACATATAGTATATACTTTAGGATTATGATCATATTTTGCAAAAGTTTCACGAGCAAATGATGTTAAAGTCTTACTATTAAAATCTACATAATTCTGAATATTATTTTTATTGATATTTTCAAAAAATTTTTTTAAATCTGTAAAACATTTAGAGTCGGGGTCGGGGGCAAGGTGCCTGCGAGGCGCTGGGGGGGCGCTCGCGGGTGGCCAGGTCAAAATACGTCGGCCGGCGCTGGGTTGAGTATTGTTTTTTTCATCACTTATTAATTCTCTTATTTGCATATACATGTAATTTTCAAAATTGTTATTAACATCATTATTGCTAAGTTTATAGTTATTCTTTAAATTATTATTTGTAAATATAAATATAAATGGTATTAATATTAATATAAATATAAATATAAATATATTATTTTTTTCTTTATGAGGGAATATTTCAGCTATATACTGGCTGAAAGGCGGCAATTTCAATTCGAAATTTATACAAAATGTAATAAATATGAATGTTATGTATAATATAAAACATGTATAAAATGTTATCAATATCAATCTTTTTAAATATAAATTATAATTTGTTGTTAAAATAATATCATTATATTTTGAGCTCAAGCATTTATTTTCACTATATTTAGATTCGTATGAATTCAAATATAATTTATAATCAAAAACTTCTTGCATTGGTATAATTGTACTACCTTGTTCGATAATTGCATTATCTTTTGTATGTTTATGTTTCAATTGACTATTTTTCCATAAAAATAATTTCATATATAATGTGTTTAAAAATATTAAAATATATAAAACTGTAATTATTAATATAGATAAATAAAATAATACTTTTTTATAGTCATGTGTAAAATTCATATCAAATAAACCCATTATAATATAATGTGAAGATTATGAGCTTTCTTATATTATATAATATTTTAAATTACACCTAAAATTGCAACTTGTAGTTCGTCTTTAATAATAATCTTTATTTTATATATTGATTCTTCAATATATTCTCTTGTTTTTTCTACGATATTATTATCATATGCTATATATATATAAAGTATTGACAATATTACTAAAAAAGCTAAAGTTAATTCTAAAATTAAATATAAATTTAAAAAATATACTGGCATAAAAAAATTTAAACTTTCATTAGCTAAATCAATATTTTTAATAAATTCTTTAATAATCCCTTCATCAGTAATATCTATTAATTTATTTTTTATATCAGTAATAATAGTATCATCAGCAGCAGCAACAATTGTCACATTATTTAGTATATTATTTACAGCAATATTTTCTAATTTGCTTTTAATATTTGTTACTTTTTCTTCATTATACATAATCGATCTTACGGTTAATGTATATTCCAAATTTTTATCCATATTTTTTTCTCCTATAATTACTTCATGGCCAAGTATCAATTTATTTAGCTTAATTAAAATGTAAGGATCACTGCTATTTATCCCTACTAAATAATTATATATTGTTAGTATAAATATTAATTTGGAAATTATATTAATTAAATCTTCTTTATATTGTGACATATTTGCAACTTTAGTTAATTCAACGCAATCTTTAATAGCAATAATATATTCTTGAATTTTGATATTTGCATTACTTGATGATATGTTAAAATCTCTATTTACAGTTTTCATTGTTTTTTCAAATTTTTTTAATTGTTCTTCAATTGACTCTTTCTCTTTATTTTTAAAGTCAACAATTGTATCACGATAATTTAAATAATTTTGATGAGCAACTTGCTTAAGATTTTCAATAGTATTTGAATATATTTTATTGATAATATCTTTATGATCAGAATTTTTATTTTTCAAAGAATTTAATCCAATAGTTACATCATTTACTGCTGCTTGCAATTGTAGATCTATTTTATATAATTCACTATATTTATGATAAATATTATTATAAACGTTATCAATAAACAATTTTTTATACAGCGTTTCATGAATAAACGCAAATACAAATATTGTAAATATTATTAAAATAATATGAAATTTTTTAGTATATAAATAACTAAATATATCTTCATATGTGCTACCACCAGTATATAATGCATAAGCTGTTACAATGATATAATATGCAACTAAAATAGCAAATATTATATATATTGCAAATAATATCATTTCATATAACAAATTAGCTTTATGAATATATAATCCCGATGTTTTTTCATCATTTGACTTAGAAAAAATATAATATAATTCCCAAATATATCTTGAAATATTTTGGGATAAATCATAATCTTCATCTATTTTATCATATCGAAGATATATGATATTATTCAATGGTGATTTTATATATATATGTTTATCATCCTTTAAATATTCTATTTGGTTTTTGATATATGAATAATCATTAAAATATACTACTAATTTAAAATTTTTATTTATATTTTCGACACCATCACTACTATCTATTTTAATATTAATATCTTCTTTAACAACATTTTCATAGCTTTCTAAATTTTTAAATTCATTTAATTTATCTTGATCCTTTACATCATTATTTATATCACTATCTTTATAATGTTCTGCTTTTGTCATTTTTTTATAACTAAATTCTGATCGTCTATATCTTTTAATTCTATCTTTATTAAGAAAGTGCACATAATTAATTAAATAATAATGATAAATCTGATTTAATTTGAAGAATGGTGCACTATTATATGTATTTTCCTTTACAATAGCATTAATGCAAAATATCGTGTATAATAAATAATTTAATATTGCAAAAAATGCTGATAAGCCTATTACAACAAATATAATATATACAATCGCAATAATTAATTGAGCTATATTCTCGCTACTGAACATGATTATGATTATCCTTTATTTTATATCTATAAATTAATAATTATTGCACCTACAAATAAAATAAAAATTGTTAGTATTATTATAATAGTGTATATATTTGACATTATAAAGTCCTTAAAATTTATATATCCAAATAGAAATTTAAAATATGTAAATTCCAAAAGGAAAAATATAATAGTAAATAGAGTTGCTATAATTCCTGACATTGAAAATAATATAAGCCATATTTTATATTTGATAGTATAATCTCTATTATATCTGTTGATATCTTGAGAATATTCTTCTATTTTTTTTTTAAATTCATTGTATTTAATTCTTAATGTATCATCTGTAATTTCTAAGGTTGAATCACTATTAGCCCAATTAATATCTTCACTATCAAATTCGGTTTTCATTACAGGATTAGTGTATAAATATCTATATGGAATATCTTCATACATAGGTAGTATAACATTTTTAATAGGATTACTTAAATATGCATAAATACAATTTTTATCAAAAATTATATTATCAAGAGCATTAATATCATTAATATTATTAATTTTATATCTCAAATGAGTAAATGAATTATCTTTTGCCAATAACCAAGTTACAAGTAATTCAAGTCGTTTATTTACATCATTATTGCTATCTCCAAATAAATTTTTATAATTACTGTCTTTATCTTGATCTTGTTTTACATATTTTTTGATCGATTCTTCGACATTATTCTCTAATAAAAATTTTAAATAATCATATTTATTATCAGAAGTACTATCGGTAACTATATTAGTTTTAATTTCATTACTAAAATTATACATACTTCGGTATACCTCTTTATCCATATTATCATTTTCGTAAATAATATTATTAGTAAATATATATCCAATTAGAAATAATATTATGATGATATAATATGATAAATAATTTAAAAAAACATAATCAAAACTATCAGTTATATCATAATTATAGTATTTACTGTACCCTAAAATTTTAATTTCATTAGATATATTATCGATTGATAACTTATTTAGTATAACATTTGTCCAAAAAAGTACAAATAATATAAAATAAAATATTAACCATTCTAAAAGTTTTCTATCAATTATTATTCCTTCGATTTCTGCCAAATCACAATATTTCATATATAAGCTGTCATTATAAGGCGTATTAGTTGGTATTTCTTCTGAAACAATATTAAATCTACTTATTAAAAAATTTAAAATATCTCTAAAATACATCATAAACAAGTATAAAAAATATACAATTATTATTATTAAAAAAAATGTATCTACATTATCTTTACCTATTATTTTTATTACTTCGTTAATCTTTGCTGAAATATTCATTGTTCAGTTCTTTAATATATCTATACTTATTAAATATTAGAAAAATAATTTATATTGCTTTAAATATCCATAATAATAAAAATACAGCAATTGGGTAGCTCAATCTTAATAGCAATTCTTGAAAATCTGTTAAAACATTATCTTCAACATATCTGGATAAATAATATGTTAACATTCTATCAATAGATATACCTAAAACTATAACTAATGAAAATAATGCTAATTTGATTACTTCACCTCGTTTCATATTCATTCTATCCATAAAACCATAATCATTACGTCTTTGATAATTGACAGCCTCTTTTTTTTGCACTGATTGTGGATTTGGATTTGCCATCTGCATAGCTTGTACTTGTTGTTGTATTTGTTGCTTCATTTGTTGCTGCATTTGCTGTTGCTGCACTTGTTGCAATTGTTGCATTTGCTGATTTTTATCATCTTGTACCATATCATTTTGTGATGCCATTTTATGTAACTGTTGTCCCGATATTTGGGATGAATATAATCCTCCATTTTCCTTTCTTTCCATTTGATCACCCATTAAGTTATCATCTGAACCATATAATAGATTTAAATCAGTCATAATATCCTACTTATATAAATATAAATTTATTATTTTATTGAAATAAATAATCTTTTAGTATAACAGATTATAATAATGAAAAAAATAGATTATGAAACATTATTTAATTATATATCACT
>Ga0181399_1000525_pt1 | contig 14041 bp, 11 predicted proteins | sample 22SPOviralmetaG_FD_130128 | JGI IMG/M metagenome (GOLD analysis project Ga0181399, IMG submission 130128) | Marine viral communities from the oligotrophic San Pedro Time Series (SPOT) site, San Pedro Channel, CA, USA - 22 SPOT_SRF_2011-05-21 | ecosystem: Environmental > Aquatic > Marine > Strait...
AAGAAGAAGAGTTTCAGCATCGCTCTGGGCTGGATCGGAAACGACGGGACGATCGAGGAATCAGAGGGAAGTACGATCAACTGGTCACAGTTCCAGCTAGGGCTCGACAGCGCCCCGGTGGACCTGTCACAGACTGATTCAGTCGTGGAGATCGGGCGGCTGTCTTCGCCGGTCCGAAGCTCCCTGTTTCGCATTTATGGCGGATGGTACGACGGGCGCCGCTTCCAGCTAGACGACCACAAGCTGAGCAGCCTGGACACCCTCTGCGATCACACGGGAGTATATCTCAAAAGTGAATGGCCTCAGCTTTCATTCGGTCGCGAATTTAAGGACGAGCAGGGCGACATTTCTGGCGACCTGGCCGCAGCCCTGGGCATTCACAGATTCAGCGGGATCAGCGGCAGGTATGAGGATCGCACGATCCTCAGCAATTCAATTCTTGGCGAGACCAGCTGGCGAACGCTTCATATTGAAGATCTGTCGTCTGTTATTTCGCGGCTTCATTTCAGCGTTTCCGGGCCCTGGTGGAATCAGGCCACAGATTGGGCGGCGGCTTACGACTGGACTCAAGTTCTGGATTGGGCCGGGCTTCAAAACAAATTTACCCCCGCGCTTAAGTTTGCCCGCGCTGGGATGTATCTCAGCGACTATGCAGAACTGGGCGACACAAACGCCTGCCTTCCTGCGCGTTCTCTGGACGAGTTCGGTGATGGCGCGGTTCTGCTGTCAGAGGCTAACCCCGACACAGGCGAACACATCCTCAGCGAGCACCTGTCACGGGTTGAGTTCACAGAAATCAATGAGCGGATTGAGCGCGAGAAAGAATTTGGTTCTTTGTGGGTTGGCCAATATCAAACTCAGACCGAAATCTTTCCGCTCACGCATGGGCAGGCGTACACAGCGCACAACTCGACAAACGTCCTCCCACACGTCACGCATATTCCCGCCGGGAACATGCGGCAAGGGAACTATCAGTTCAACAACCGCCAAGGTTACGCCGACCACATTTTTGGCGACGGTGCCGGGCATTTGCTGGGCGTCAGCAACGCGGAGATTCTGCCCTCGCATCGTGAGCACACGCGAGAGCTTGCCTATGACGACAGCTTCGAGCTGTCACGGTCACGCCTCTCAGAATTTACGCCGCTCGTCAATGAGCAAGCGATCAGCCGGGGGCACACCACAAGCGCCGAACTATCTGAGACTCAATCTGCTCAATGGCAATTCGCCGATGACACCTGGGAGGCCAACACCTGGGAGTCTGAAGCGAGCCAAGAATGGTTTGACGAGACGACACCGGTCGACACCTGGGCGAGCGTCTATTCGTGGAAGAGCTTCCCACAGCTCGAACAGATCCTCGGCTTTAGCCTTGCGGGCATCTGCCTATCAGAAACCGGGTTTCTGTCAGACGGTCAAAGCGAACTGGGCGACACTCAGGCCACGCTCAGCTTTACAACATCCGAGCGTTTCGAGCGCAGCCATCAAGCCGAAGCAAGCCACGTTGGCAGCGTTCACTTGCGCGGCGAGACCTCAGTCGTTCTCAAGCGTGAACGTTCTGCGACGCTGTCCTACTACGACGTTTTCATCCTTAGCCTTAGCCGCCTGGATGAAGTCATCGACCTGTCACAGGTCACCAGCAACACCCGAGCGCATAAGACAAGCTTCTTGCAAATCCCGCTGCAATCTGGCCAATGGGAACTTGCGACTGAGACATGGAGCGGCCCCGACGATTGGAACACCGAAGCCGGTTGGTTTAGCGATACCCCAGAAAACAGCACATGGTTTAATCGGTACGCCTGGCAGAACTATCCGCAGCTTGAACAAGTCCTCGGGTTCAGCCGGACAATGGTCACGCTTTCAGAGAACGGGCACCTGTCCGACTCTGACGGGATCCTGGGCGACACCCACGCAACTCTCGGATTCTTTGAAGACGAGCGGATCGAGCGCAGCCATCAGACAACCTCAGCAGCTCACGACCCCACGGGCTTCTTCTATCACTTGCGCGAACGCTTCGCGACGCTCGCCTATGACGATCTGTTTGAGCTCTCCCGCACTCGACTCGATGAGTTCATTCCACTGGTCAATGAGCAAGCGATCACCCGCGAGCACGGCGGCGCCGGAGCCTGGAACACAGAGCAGTTCAACAGCTGGAACGACACAAGCCCCAGCTGGGCAGCTGCCAGCGACTGGCAGGCAAGCGGCTGGTTTGATGCCGCGAACGAGCCGACATGGTTCGAGGCTTACGCCTGGCAGGCCTTCCCGCAGCTCGAACACGTTCTCAGCTTCCACCAGTCGCACCAGTATCTGTCAGATACGACAGACGGGCTCAGTGAGACTGATGCAGTCCTGGGCTTTGAGTTCTCCCAACGCTTCGAGCGCGATCACTTCGCGCAAGCCACAGAGGACCGCCAAAGCTTTACGACACGGCAGCACGTCCGCACCTACTACCCCGCAACTATTGCGCTTTATATCGAGCCGACTTGGGCCGATGGCGGCTGGGCGGGAGAGAATGCGACAGACTGGCATGAAAGCGCGGATGACTGGCAGGCCGGATCATGGGCGTCTCTCGATTGGGTGGACAGCTCGACGATCACATGGGCCAACCAGTTCATGTGGGGCAGAATTGCAAGATGGCAAATCGCCAGCCTTGTGGTCGAGTCAGTGCATGAGACCCATGCTTAACTCAGCCCATATAATGAAAACATCAAAGGAGGTGAGCCCTTGGCGACACTCGTAACAACAGGGCGGGCGGGGCTGGCTGCTTCCGTGAAAGCCCGCAACATTTTTCTAGGCATTGGCTCAGGCCAAACTGCCTGGGATGCTGCAGGGGTTGACCCTGAAAGCATCGCATCAACCACGCTCCAAGATCCGATTGGCTACCGCTCAGCGGCGCAGGTCGACTTTGTGACGAGTGCCGCCCAGGGGGCCATCAGTCTGCCCAGTGGGCGCTATGACGTGAGTTCAGCAGATACAAATCTTTTGTACTGCAAGTTCACGCTTGATTTCACTGATGCAAGCACCGCGACAATTCGCGAAACTGGAATCTTTCTCGACGTGATCACCGGCAGCGGTCTACCTGCTGGTCAAATGTTTTTCGATGCAGCCACTGAGGTGACCAGCTCGGGAACTCTTTATCTGCTTGAGCATGTTTCATCGATCATCAGGACTCCTGCAACGCGGGAAACTTTCGAGTTCGTCCTAACCTTCTAAGGGAAAAAAACCATGAGCCTACAAGGTTATTACAACCGATTTTCTTCGTCTGATAAATACGACGAGCTTTTGTTCCGCGCGAGCAAAGGTCTGCAATCTGCAGAACTGAACGAAAGCCAGGCGATTCTGTCAGACAGGATTACGAAAATTGCGAACAGTCTTTTTCAAGACGGCGCAATTATCTCAGGCGCGCAGCCCGTCATTGACGCTCAAACGGGCGTCACGACTTTGCAATATGGAACGCTTTACGTTCTTGGCGCTGTTCGCCCTGTTGAGCAAGCAACGATCACAGTCCCTACGACTGGAAGCTTGCAGATCGGCGTTCGTCTAACGACGACCACGATTACAGAGCTTGAGGACGTAACTCTGCGCGATCCTGCAACTGGCACCCGAAACTATCAGGAGCCCGGCGCAGGCCGCACCAAGCGCGAGCTTGTTTGGGGCTGGTCTGGTGATGGCGGTACGGGCGACTTCTATGGTGTCTACGACATCAAGAATGGAACGCTAGTAACGATCGAAGCGCCCCCAGTTCTGGACGCAGCTAGAAAACTTGTCGCCCAGTATGACCGCGACGCAAACGGTTCTTACATCGTCAGCGGCTTGCGGCTTACCAGCCTGGACAAAGACACCACAAACACAAATTACGTTTTCACGGCTGCAGAAGGCACCGCGAACGTTTACGGGAGCAAGATCACAAAGCCTACGGCCACAAGCCTAAGCTTCCCGATCGACCCAGATCTGCAAACGATCAGCAATGAGCCCAAGATTTCGACAGGCCCCAACAGCCAAACGCTGACGGTCAATCGCTATCCATTGAGCGCTGTCAATGACGTTGTGATCACGAAAGAGGTCACGGTCACATTGACCCATGGTTCTTTTTCTGGCGCAGCTGATCAGCTCCCTGACACCTCTGTTCTAAGCCTTCAGAGTGTCAGCCAGTCCGGCACAACTTACACCGAAGGGAGCGATTTCACGCTTGCCGCTGATCAGGTCAACTGGTCACCTAGTGGCGCAGAGCCCGCACCTGGCTCAACCTATGAGGTCACTTATCGGTTCTTAACCAGCACGACCGCAACCAACGTAAACCCTGACGACGGCGAGTTCGACATTGTCGACGCTGTCGCCTCGACTGTGGTTTTGATTGACTACAGCTGGAAGATGCCCCGCGTCGATGTGATTTCACTCGACCCTGAGGGATACTTCCACCGGAACCGTGGGGTTTCGACGGCGTTCAATCCGATCGCTCCTCAGATCCCTTACAACGAGTTGCAGATCGCTGAGTACATCCAAGATTGGAACTCAGTCAATAAGCCGGTTGTAGATAACAACGGGCAGAAGGTCGTCTCTGTGCGCGAACAGCGCCAGATGAAGAACGCAATTGCTGAGCTCTACGGGATCGTTGCCGAAGAGAAGCTGCAACGTGACATCTCCTTTAGGGAGCCCACCGCAAAGTACGGCGTTTTCGCTGACCCACTGCTGGACGGCGATCTAAGAGACGCAGGCATCGCACAGGATGCGGTGATCGTGAATCAGGAACTGCAGCTCGCAATTAACGGCTCGCCCGTTCGCGCAGCGCAAAACAACACTGATCACGCGCTTCTGCCTTATCAGGACGTGGAACTGGTCAGTCAGACCATGTTCACCGGGTTTATGAAGATCAACCCTTACGGGAACTTCGACCCTCTAACGGCTGACGTGGTCCTAGATCCTGCTGTGGATCTCTGGGTTGTGACTGATGAGAACACCACGTTTTCGACCCAATCTTTCACAATCGGCGCGGGTGACCGTTCTGCATCGAGCACAGCAACCGTTGTGCAGCTTGCCTCTGAAGTCCGCACGCTGATCTCAAACCTTCGGCAGACCGTCGTCACGTTTGACATTGACGGCTTCGATCCTTCTGAGGTCTTGTCTGACATTGCCTTCGACGGAATCCACCTCGGCGCCAATGGCGAAACCGCAAACTTTGACGGCGAGATGACTGGGACCTTCACTGTCCCCGCTGATGTCCCCGCTGGATCTAAAGAGGTTCAGTTCCTGGGTAATCAGGGATCATTCGGATCCGCGATTTACACCGGACAAGGGACACTCGTTGAACGCGAGTGGAACAGTATCACTACAACTACGACCTGGCGATGGTGGAGCCCACCACCCCCACCACCACCGGCCCCTCGCCGCAGATGGTGGGGTGACCCTCTGGCGCAGAGTTTTGTTCTGCCGCTTGGTCGCCACGTTACTTCTCTCGATGTGCAGTTTGCAGAGAAGGGCTCAGACGCTAATGACGTTGTCGTTGAGATTGTCGAGGGCGACAATGGCTTCCCCACTACGAACGCAATCACGCGCACCCGAATCAAGGGTGGCAACATTGCAACCACGGGATACACAACAGCAACCTTCAACTTCCCGATTTATCTGGAAGCGGGCCAAGAGTATTTTATTGTTCTGTCGACCGATGACGACACCCACGCCTGCCGCATTGCTGAACTGGGCAAATATGACGCGGTCGCGGATGAGTTCGTAACAGCTCAGCCCTACACCGTGGGCGTGCTGCTTAGCAGCTCCAACGGTTCGACCTGGACCGTTCACAACGACAGAGACTTGACCTTTGTGCTTAACGGCGCAGAGTTCACCTCAACGACTGCCACCATCAACCTGGGCAGCATGACGGTGAGCAACATGACCGACCTTCTGGTCGCCGCTCCTGTTGACATCCCCGCCACAAGCGCCCGCGTTTCCTTCAAGTACACGCGAAGCACTGGCGAAGAGTTCATTCTTGCTCCTGATCAGTCGATCCGTCTCGATGCCGCAATTAGCGACACGATGCAGGTGCAGGCGATCTTGGAGGGCACCTCGACAGAGTCACCCACCCTGCACCCTGGCGTGCTCAGCATCCCCGCGACGCTGGACACTGCAGGCAGCTATGTAGGCCGAGAGTTTGAGATCACCAATGGCGGATCAACCATCAGGATCATCTTTGAAGCACAGCTAGTTGGCGGCGCTGGGGCAGTTCCTCAGTACGACAACGGCGGATTCCAAAGCATGGCGTTGGCCTCTGCCACTCCTGTCGGAGATGGCTGGGTTGAATACGTGTTCGAGGACACCGGAATTGTGGCTCTTAATGCCACTCGGGTGAAACTGAACCTCACGGGCACTGCAGCTGGCAGACCCAAAATTCGCAACATTAGAGCAGTGATGGTTTAACTCATGACAACAGACACCCGGACCACTAATCAGAACTACGCCAAGCCCTACCCCTCTAACCTCCTCGCTGCTGACGTGGTGAGGATCAGGGAGGCGCTTGACGCAATCGACACAGACATGGCAGCCCGCCCTTCGGCGGCTGCTGTGACGGCAGAGATCGCGGCTGCAATTGCTGCCCTGATCGACGCAAGCCCTAGTCAGCTCGACACTCTTAACGAGCTCGCAGCGGCCCTCGGCGATGATGCCAATTTTGCAGGCTCTGTAACCGCCAGCTTGGCGGCCAAGCTTGATCTCTCAGGCGGCTCGCTATCGGGCCAAATCACACTGCCCAACAATCCATCAGCCGGAACGCTACAAGCGGCAACCGCTGTTTACGTTGAAAACAGTCATTCCACTTGGGTGACTGTCGACAACGCAGCCAGCCCTTACGCCTCGACCTCAAACGTCAGGCTTTTGGTTGACACGACAGCAGGCGCTGTGACCGTCACTTTGCCAGCTGCTCCAACTGTGGGCGATTACGTCGAACTCATCGACGCAGCCGGTACATTTGGCACAAACAGCCTCACAGTGGGTCGCAACTCACTGAAGATCATGGGCCTCGATGAGGACATGACCGTTTCCAAAATCAATGCCAGCTTTAAGCTGGTCTATGCAACCGCCGCTCTCGGCTGGAGGATCAACTAATGAGCACACTTTCTCAATTTATGTCTGGTGGTGGTGGTGGTGGCGAAGGCCCCCGCAACGCCATGAAAATGTGGACCTCGGCTGCTGGTGGAAACCACAGCCAAGTGGCTGCTTATTCAAGAACGACTAACGCTTATACCTGGGTCGTTCCGGCCAACTTTGACCCAAGCGTTCCCCTTCGCGTTTACGTTTGGGGCGCTGGCGGTTGCGGCGGAATGTATGGCTCCAGCGGTTCAAGCTACGGCGGCGGCGCTGGTGGTCTTGCTATTTCTGAAATCACCTCCCTCAGCGCAGGTGACAACGTAACCGTCACGATTGGCGCTGGCTGCCGGTCTTACAACGGCCAAGGCGGAACCAGTTCTTTTGGCAATTTTCTGTCAGCTACTGGCGGCAACGCTGGCGCATCATCCTCCAACAACCAAGGCGTCACAACGCAAGGATGTGGCGGAATGGGCGTGAATGGCAACGTCAGCAACTGGCGCGGCGGTTATGGCGGTTATGGAGCCAATAGCTCCAGCTCTGGTCATGGCGGCGGCGGCGGTTCTGCCCCTTCTCCTGACGGCGACAAGCACGGTTTCCAAGGTGGGCACGCAACTAGCTACCAAGGCGGCGGCGGTGCTTCCATCAACTTCAATGGAACTTATCCTTACAGCTCTTACTGCTCTGTCGGTGGTTCCGGTACTGCTGGCCATGGCTCATCCTCTGTGAGTGCTGGAACTTATTACGGTTATGGCGGCTCGGGCGGCGCGGGCATCCTTGGCGCTGGCGGACGCGGTGCCTCTACTAACAGCTACTCCAATGCCGGTATGAGTAATGACGCGGGTGGCGATGGCCAAGGCTCCGCAATCTGGACTCCAAACTTCATCCTTTTGGGTGGCGGTGGCGGTGGCGGCGGTGCTGCTACAACGCAAAGCTCTGAGAACTGTGGAGCGAATGCTGGTTGCGGCGGCCCTGGTGCTGGCGGTGGATCGGCGGCGGTTTATAACAGCAGCGCGACTAACACCTACATGGTTGCCGGAAACGGTGGAATCCTTGGTGGTGGCGGCGGCGCTCCTCAGTACGGCATCGGCGGCGCTGGTGGTAACGCTGGCGGCGGTGGCGGATCAGGTTATGGAGCCTATCCAGCAGATCACTGCAACCACTCATGGGGCGGCGATGGCCTCATCTTTATTCAGTACAAAATCACTTTCTGAGGAGGCCTAACAAATGAAAACCTACGCACGATTTCTAGAGGATGGCCGGGTTGCTGAGACCCACGTTGGCAATCCTCAAGCAGCTTTTGTAAAAGCCATCGCTGACTTGTTTGTCGAGGTGCCCGAGGGCACTCAAACTGAGGACAAAAAAACAGATAAGGGTTGGGAAAAATACAAACAACCCGAGCCCCGCGAAGTTGTCCGACCCAACTTGATTGCTGAAAATGCTCTCAAGAGTTTTTTCACTCGGGCTGAGCGGATCGCTTTCAAAGCGGCTGCATCCTCTGATCCGGTCATTGAAGATTTTGCTGAAATGATTGTTTTGAAGCCTCAAGATCTCGACAGTGCCGAGACCGTCGAAGCAATCGACAAGCTGGCAGAACTCAAGGTGCTAACCGCAGCACGCGCCACAGCCCTAAAGAATCTGGAGGTTTGATCAATGCCCGCCAACTTTCTCCACGGGGTGGAGGTGGTCGAGCTCACGCAGGGTGTCAGACCCCTGCAGACTGTTCGGTCTGCCGTCATCGGCTTAATCGGCACAGCGCCAAACGCTGACGCCGCAATTTACCCACTCAATGAGCCTGTCCTGATTTCAGGCAGTCGCTCAAAGGCTGAACTGCTGGGGGCTGGGGGAACTCTGCCCGACGCAATGGATGCCATTTTCTCCCAGGTAGGGGCCACGGTGATCGTGGTCCGTGTCGAGGAGGGCGCAGACGAAACGGCCACATTGGTCAATGTCGAAGGTGACGCAACCGCCAAAACCGGCGTTTGGGCGTTCCTTAAGGCTGAGTCAGTCTTGGGCCTGAGCCCTAAGGTGCTTTGCTCCCCTGGCTTTACGCATCAATGCACACTGACCCCAGGGTCAGAAATTGCCAACGGCCCTGTCGCGCAACTTGTCGCGATTTCTAGCGGCTCCAATGGCGTGGGTGATCGTCTTCGGGCGATTGTGGTGGCAGACGGCCCCAACACAACCCAGGCCGACGCGCAGGCATACGCAGACCTTCACGTCTCCGATCGCCTTTATGTCGTCGATCCTTGGGTCAAAACCAGCTCTACTAAGACTCTGCCATCCTCGGCTTTTGTTGCTGGTGTGATCGCCAAGTCTGACGCTGAGCGCGGGTTCTGGTACTCACCCAGCAACCGGATCATTCAAGGAATCGTAGGCACTGCAAGGGCGGTGGGCTTTTTCCTGGGCGATGAGAACAGCGAAGCAAACATTCTTAATGAGAACGATGTCGCCACCATCGTGAGAGAAAACGGTTTCCGCCTATGGGGCAACCACTCGACAACGACTGATGCACAGTATCAGTTCATCAGCACTCGTCGGATCATCGACATGGTGAACGAGTCCGTGATGCGCGCGCATCTCTGGGCGGTGGATCGTTGCATCACTCGTACCTACCTGCAGGACGTTTCGGAGTCCGTGGCCGCGTATCTTCGCAGCCTCGAAACTCGCGGTGCAATCCTGGGCAGCCGGGTCTACGTCGACCCAGACGCAAATTCAACCACCGACGTGAGCAACGGTCAGGTCACGATTGATTTTGAAATCACTCCGACCTACCCAGCCGAGCGCGTCCGGTTCCGCTCGATCCTATCGAATGGATTCTTGCAGAACGTGCTCACCGATTCCAACGCTGACGACAACTCAGCGCTAGAGGACGGCGACCAGAACAACCCCGACAATCAGGCAACCGCCGATCAGTCTGGATCTGGCACAACCACACCCTGAGGAGGATTGAACAATGTTGCCACGCACTCTACGAAACTTTTCACTGTTCCTTGACGGGGTCGGCTTTGCTGGCCGCGTCACTGAGCTCAGCCTTCCCGTTCTGAACATTCAGACCGAGGAGTATCGGGCCGGGGGGCTTGACGCCCCGATCGCGCTCGATATGGGCATGGAGGCCCTCAGCTGCAGCTTCACCCTGTCGGAATATGACACCGACATGATCAAGATGTTTGGCCTGTACGATCAAAACGCTGTCCAGCTCACCGCTCGCGGTGCTTTGCAGCGCAACGGATCAGATGCAGCGGTTGCGGTCGTTTGTAACCTTACTGGATCAATCACAAGCTTTGATCCTGGCGCGTTTGAAGCGGGAGCCGTTACAGAGGCCGCGTTTGAAATGGCGGTTCGTTATTACAAGCTGGCTATTGCAACTGAGACTCTTATTGAGATCGACGTTGAGAACATGACCCGCGTCATCAATGGCACCGATCAGCTCGAATCTCTTCGCACAGCAATGGGGATCTGATAAATGGCCTCAAAATCACGCCCTACTGAAACCATTGAACTCGATTATTCGATCGAGATTGATGGGGTGTCGGTCGAAACGCTCACCATGCGTCGCCCTACCGTTCGTGATCAAATGGTGATCGACAAGGCCAAGGGATCCGACACAGAGAAGGCGGTTAAATTCTTCGCGAATCTTTGCGAGGTTGCGCCGTCTTCTATTGAGGCCCTGGACACTGTGGACTTCACGAAACTTTCGGAGGTCCTGCAGGATTTCCAAGCCCCCCAGTCGGAGACCTAAGGCGGGGGGTTGTCATTCTCTCCAAGCTGACCGGCTGGGGGCTTAATGAGCTTCTCGACCTGACAACAGAAGACCTCTTAACCTGGGTAAAGACTGCCCAGGGCATTGAGGAAGAAATCGCCAAACAAGCAAAACGGAGGGGCTAGACAATGACGGCAAAGCTAAGCCTCAAAATTGGCGCCGAAATTCTTGGCTCGTTTAAGAAATCGATCAAGACCGCTCAGAAGCAGGTCTCGACGTTTAATCAGAATATAAAAAGAAGCGTCAACGATGCAGCCGCTGGCGCGTCGAAGGGCTTTAAAAACGTCATCAGGAATGACGCTTTCCAGGCCGCAGCGGTTGGAGCCGCAGCCCTGGGCACAGGCCTGACTAAAGCCGTCAGAACAGCGGCAGACTTTCAAAGCGGGATGCTGAAAGTCAAAGCAATCAGCGGCGCGAATGCCGAGCAATTTAAGCAGCTAACCGCCAAAGCAAAAGAGCTCGGCAGAACGACCCAGTTCTCAGCGCGTGAGGCCTCCGACGCCATGGGCTTTCTCGCCATGGCTGGATACGACACGAACCAGATTCTGAGCGCAACGCCTCAGATGATGAGCCTGGCCGCAGCTGGGGGCCTGGAGCTTGGCGCAGCTGCTGACATCGCATCGAACATCCTTGGGGGGATGAAACTTGAAATAGATGATACCTCTATGGTTGTTGACGTGCTGGCCAAAGCGGCATCGAGCGGCAACACCAATATCGAGATGATGGGCGAAGCGTTCAAATATGTGGCCCCAGTAGCTGCAGCGGCGGGCTCCAGTATCCAAGACATGGGCGGCGCCATGGCGCTGCTGGGAAACAGTGGCATTCAAGCCAGCAACGCGGGCACCGGCCTACGGTCTGTCTTGCTCAACCTTTCGGGAACGAACGACATCGCAAACAAAGCGATGCAGCGCCTGGGCGTCACTAACAAAGACGCCACCGGGAACATGCGCCCAATGGCTGATATTTTGGCCGACATTAACAAGGCCATGGACGACGGAAACATGCTTGTGCCTGAAAGGATGGCACTACAGAAACAGCTCTACGGAAAGACGGCAGTCACAACAGGTAACATTTTGCAAGAGGCCGCCGCGAATGGCGAGCTGGCCGAGATGGTGGCCAAGGTCACGGACAGCCAGGGCGCGGCTGGCGAGATGGCCAAAACGATGACCTCTGGTTTTGAAGGCTCGATGAAGCGCCTCGCCTCAGCGGGCGAGGGTCTGATGATCGCATTTGGGACCCCACTGCTCGCCCCCCTGGCCACCGTTGCCGAGGTCTTGGGCGCTATCGCTGAGCCAATTGGAGTCCTGCTCACTGAAATGCCAATTTTGGGCGCTGTGGCTGGCGTTGCCATTGCTGCTTTTGTGGGCTTTGTTGTCGTGCTCCCGATCATCGCGGCAGTTCAGGGCGCCATGCTCGCGCTGGGCATTACAGCTGGGGGGATGTGGACCGCCATCACTGGCCCCGTGGGTCTGACAATTGCGGCGATTATCGCCGTCATTGCGATTTTTCAGCTGCTCTACAACAACGTCGAGCCGTTCAGAAAATTCGTCGATGGGATGGTTAATGAAATCAAATACGGTTTCAAAATGATGGTGACGAACGTCAAGAAATTGTGGAACGAGATCCAATGGGGGATCAAGCAAGTTAAGGAGTTTTTCTCTGGCGGTTGGAAAGAGGTCGGCAAAAATACCGCAAAAGCTGTCCTAGGTTTTATCACCTCGTTTCAACTGTTGCCCCTGAAGATTGTTGAGATCGTCTCAAAGATCATCGGTCATTTCACGGGCATTGATTTATTTGCGGCGGGCTCAGATGCGCTCACCTCGATGTGGGAGGGCTTCAAGACGATGTGGCCAAAAATTAAGGATTGGCTGGTCAACGGTTTCAAAAATGCCATGGGGGCCGTGGGCAACGCTTTGAACCCCATGAACTGGTTTAAGGGTGGCGGCGGTGGCGATGACGGAACACCGGACACTGCAACGCCTCGAACCCGCAACGCACAGCAACGCAGGAGAGGCCGGAGAGCCCTGGGCGGACCTGTCACGGCGGGCAGTTCATATCTGGTCGGCGAAAGAGGGCCCGAGCTTTTCAGTCCTTCGCAATCTGGGCGGATCCTGAGCAACTCGCGCACCATGGGCGCGCTGAGCATGGCGCCGACAATCAACATCAGCGTTGCGAACTCAAACGCCAGCCCTGAGGACATCGCCGCAGCGGTGGCCCGTGGGCTCGATGATGCTCTAATGGAAGCGGAGGCCGGGGTTCGCGCCCTGTTAAACGATTAATGGCTGAGGAAGTTCTGCTCACCCTGGGTGATTATCAGTTTGGGATGAGCACCGCCGCCCACGACAGCTTGAAGCGCTCGAAGGCTTACCGCTGGGTGACACAGCAGCGCCTAGGCCGTGAGCCTGCCACGCAGTTTGTCGGCCCTGGATCGGAAACGATCAGCCTCAGCGGTTCGATCTATCCGCATTTTCGCGGCGGCCTGGGGCAGATCGACGACATGCGAGCAGAAGCCGACGCAGGCGAGCCGCTTTCGCTTGTAGATGGTCGCGGCAACAACCTGGGCCAGTGGTGCATTCAGTCAATCAGCGACACAGAAAAACAATTTGTCGGCCCAGGGATCCCGCGATGTATCAGTTTTTCTATGACGCTCACGGCATACGGGCCGGACAACTCGACCGGGAGCGGCGGCGGTGATGGCGGACTTAACTGGCTTTCTTTTTTCGCGTGAGGTGACCTAATGGCGATCTTTTACAACTGCAAGGACGGCGATCAGCTAGACCAAATCTGCCGCGACATTTATGGCTATTCTCGCGGGAGTGTCGAAGCGGTCCTGTCGCACGAATCCAACCGCGAGCTTGCCAAAAAAATGCCCGTATTGGGCGCGGGTGATGTGGTTTATCTGCCCGACATGGCCCCCCAAGAGACCGGGGCGAAAACTATCAACCTCTGGAGCTGATCGATGCGCCCGCGCTTTCGTCTAGACATTGGCGGCAATGACGTGACTGATCGCATCTCCGATCGAGTGCTGTCAATCAAGGTCAACGATGAAGCGGGCCAAAAATCGGACACCTTAGATGTCAGCCTGGACGATCGAGACAACGTGCTATCAATCCCCGAGGCTCGCGCAGAAATGCAAATCTGGCTCGGGTACGATGACGGCGATCTGACCTACATGGGACGCTTTACGATCGATGAGGTGGCCCTGAAATC
>Ga0181399_1000530_pt1 | contig 13979 bp, 14 predicted proteins | sample 22SPOviralmetaG_FD_130128 | JGI IMG/M metagenome (GOLD analysis project Ga0181399, IMG submission 130128) | Marine viral communities from the oligotrophic San Pedro Time Series (SPOT) site, San Pedro Channel, CA, USA - 22 SPOT_SRF_2011-05-21 | ecosystem: Environmental > Aquatic > Marine > Strait...
CAGCTACTTACGAAGGTAGCATTCACAACTACATGATTGATGGCGATCAACCATCTGGGATAGGTGTGTATGTAACTGCCCCTCTGGTTCAAGTAAGCTACGGTTTTGCCAATGGTTATTTGCACCCACTAAGCGGTGCCGTCGGTTCTACACTTGAAGGACTGCCCGCACCACTTACACATACCCGACGAGCGCGTTCAACTGGCGGTGCTGCTACTACTCCTGTAGCTGTGCAGCAATTCAATTGGCGGGAACGGGGTCAAGACTTAGGCGCAGGAGAGGGACTCAAGTTATCTTGGGGTTTGGAACTCCAAGCAGATTCTTCCCCATCTGAGTTTGGTTATGTTGGCTTTGAAAAGGAAACTGGTGGAGATACAGACAGGCTGTCAAGTTTTGTTGTAGGCCAATCTGCTGATGGTGGTGTCACAGCCCCCACACCGGTCTTTGAGGTTGCAGCAAACGGAACAGCCCGACCATCTGGCGACGGCACTCAATCACTTGGTGATGCAAGCCATCGGTGGAGTGAAGTCTTTGCATCTAATAGTAGCATCAACACATCTGATGAACGTCAGAAGCAAGACATTGCTGACATTGACGATGCTGAAACTCGAGTGGCTTTAGCTTTGAAAGGCAAGCTAAAGAAGTTTAAGTTTAAGGATGCTGTTGCAGCCAAGGGTGACAATGCTCGTGTGCATATTGGTGTTATGGCGCAGGAAGTAAAAGCTGCTTTTGAAGCAGAGGGCTTGGATGCTCACGATTACTCTCTGTTCTGTTATGACCAGTGGACTACCGGATCAGAAGAGACTGGTGATTTGGAAACGCATGACAGTTATGGGGTTCGATACACTGAGCTTCTAACGTTTATAATTTCTGCGATGTAAGGTGATGACGATGATTAAACAACATGGTGGAGTATTTGGTAGGAACCCCGTCTTCAATTCAGTTGACGCAAGCCGCTGGGTTGGGGTTCCCCACAATATATCCGTAAGCAATACCCAACTAACACTAACTGGCACACTAACTGAGACCGAGATTGCCACCTTTACAATGCCAGCAGGTAGTTTGGGTGCGAATGGCTGGTTTAGGTTTAGGACTCTAATTAGTACAACAGACAACGCTAATAATAAAAATGTACGAATAACCATGGGCGGTTCTGATATTGTAAATAGTACGTCCGGTTATACTGGTGAGGAAACAACAACCCGAATTACTCAGGTGTGGAATAGGGGTGCAGAGAACTCGCAAGTTATGATGGGTGCAACTGCTGCTATTGACCCAAGTGAGAGTGGTGCCGCGCTAACAACAACCTCAGTAGATACGTCCGCTGATGTTGTGTTTAGTATTAAGGGAACATTAGCTAATGCTGCTGATAGCATCCACTTGCAAGCATACTCGTTTGAGGTTTGCTACATACCATAAACCTTAAGGACAGGTAAAACAATGACAAGCGTTACAAAATCAATAACCGCAGAGAATACATTCTCAGATAGCTTACAGTTAGTCGGTCACTTCAACTTATCCATTAGTGGTACGTTTGTGGCAACCGTTACTGTACAACGTAGCTTCGACAGCGGTTCAACTTGGCTTGATGTAGATACTTTTACATCCTCTACAGAAACATATGGGTTTGACCCACATCAGGTTTACTACCGTGTTGGGGTTAAGACAGGTGACTTTACTTCTGGTACAGTAGTAGTCGCACTCTATGAGGACGCAGAGACATCTCGTAGTATTCGACTCTCATAATAAACTCAAGGATAAACCATGACTCCTGAAGACATTCGAATTAGAGCAGAGCAGGACTTAACGTTCTTTGTACAACTTGTAGCTCCTACTCAAGTTCTAGGCAACTGCCACAAGGATGTCTTGTCTTGGTGGACCCGCGAGGACTCTAAGAACTTCCAACTGCTTCTGTTTCCACGAGATCACGGTAAGTCCCGTCTCGTGGCATACAGGGCAGCTTGGGAGCTTACTAAAGACCCTACGCTTCGTATCCTGTATATCTCAGCCACAGCTAACCTAGCGGAGAAGCAGCTATCCTTTATTAAGGGTATCATGGACTCTCCTATCTATCGTCGCTACTGGCCTGAGCACATCAATGCTGAAGAAGGCAAACGGGCTAAGTGGACTAACTCTGAGATTGCGCTGGATCATCCATTGCGTAAGAAAGAGAACGTCCGCGACCCATCCATCTTCACTGGTGGTCTTACTACATCCCTTACTGGCCTACACTGTGACATTGCTATCCTAGATGACGTTGTGGTAGCAGAGAACGCTCTCACAGCCGAAGGTCGTTCTAAGGTTGCCTCTCAGTACTCCCTGTTGGCCTCTATTGAGGGCGCTGACGCTAAGGAGTGGGTGGTTGGTACACGTTACCACGCTAAGGACCTTTACGACAATCTAATGAGCATGAAAGAGAGTATCTACGATGATGAGGGCAATCACATTGGTGATGAAAACATCTACGAGATATTCGAACGTCCAGTAGAAGACGACGGTGATGGCACAGGACAGTTCTTGTGGCCCCGTCAACAACGTAAGGATGGTAAGTGGTTTGGCTTCGACATAGCTACACTAGCTAAGAAACGTGGTAAGTACCTAGACCGTGGACAGTTCCGCGCTCAGTACTACAACGACCCTAACGACCCTGACAACGTACCAATTGGCACTGACAAGTTTCAGTACTTTGAGTCCAAGCTCCTTAAGCAGGAGGGTGGGCGTTGGTCGTACAAGGGTAAGCGACTGAACATCTTCGCTGCTATCGACTTTGCGTTCAGCACTAAAGCACGAGCCGACTATACTGCCTTGGTAGTCATAGGTATCGACTCTGATAACATGGTGTATGTACTAGACATTGATAGGTTCAAGACTACTAAGATTTCTGATTACTTTGACCACATTTTTGCTGCCCAGAATAAGTGGGAGTTTCGCAAGATGAGGGCTGAAGTCTCGGTAGCTCAGGTAGCGATTGTTAGGCAGCTTAAGGATATGATTCGTGAGAATGGTATCTCGTTGTCTATTGAAGAGTTCCGACCAAACAAACATCATGGTAATAAGGAAGAGCGCATTGCAGCTATCCTAGAGCCACGTTACGAAAACCTACAGATGCTTCACTATCGCGGTGGTAACATCCAATACCTAGAAGAAGAACTACAGTCTAGGTTCCCACCACACGATGACGTTAAGGATGCACTGGCTACCGTAGTTGATATGGCAGTCAAACCCACAGCATCAAGTTCAATCAATAGACAAAACACTATATCTTGGTCTGCATCGCGGTTCCGAGCAGGAGGCAAATAAATGAGTGAAGTAGTGACCATAGAGCATATGCTTGACCCAGACCACATTGCAGTCGAGATCGCTGACAAATGGCGGGAATGGGACATGTATCGCGAGTCTTGGAAAGAACAAACCAAGGAACTGCGCGAATACCTGTATGCTACCGACACGACTACAACAGGTAACTCTATCCTACCGTGGTCCAACACAACAACCACACCCAAGCTAACACAGATCGCTGACAACCTACACGCCAACTACTTTGCTACGCTGTTTCCTCAGCAGAAGTGGATGCGTTGGGACTCCGCATCTCGTGATGCTTCTACTGTAGAAAAGATTCGTACCATTGAGTTCTATATGGTCAACAAGGTTAAGCACAGTGACTTCGTAAACACTGTATCCGCCCTTCTTGTCGATTGGATTCACACAGGTAACTGTTTCGCTATGGTTGACTGGGAGATGAGCTACTCAAACAAGGAAGACGGTAGTACTACGTCCAAGTATATTGGCCCCAAGATGCACCGCATCAGCCCATATGATATCGTATTCAACCCTGCTGCTTCCAGCTTCGAGAACACGCCCAAGATCGTCCGTAGTATTAAGTCTCTTGGAGAGATCAAACGCGCTATTGACTCAGACCCTACCAACAAAGCAATGGCTGCTGCATTCAATAAGATGATGCAAGCCCGTTCCTCTGTGGCGTCCTCTGACTTCTCTGTTGACAAGTCTAAGGGCTTTATAGCCGATGGGTTCAGCTCAATCCAACAGTATTACGAAAGTGACTACGTTGAGGTTCTGACCTTCTACGGTGACATCTTTGACCACGAGTCAGGGACACTTATGAAGGACCGCGTTATTACAATCATGGATCGTGCACATCTACTGAGCAACGAAGAGAATCCTTCGTGGTCTGGTGTTGCACCTATCTTCCATGCTGGTTGGCGCACACGTCCTGATAACTTGTACGCTATGGGTCCACTGGATAACCTTGTTGGTATGCAATACCGCATCGACCACCTAGAGAACCTTAAGGCTGACGTGTTCGATCAGATCGCTTACCCAGTGATGAAGATTCGTGGTGATGTTGAGGACTTTGATTTTGAACCTGCCACACGCATCTATCTTGGTGAAGAGGGTGATGTGGATTACCTGCGACCAGATGGCACTGCACTACAAGCAGACATGCAAATCCAACTGATTGAGCAGAAGATGGAAGAGATGGCTGGCGCTCCTAAGCAAGCTATGGGTATCCGTACTGCTGGTGAGAAGACAGCATTTGAGGTTCAGTCGTTGCAGAACGCAGCCTCACGTATCTTCGAACACAAAGCTGCACACTTCGAGCGTATGTTCCTAGAGCCAGTACTCAACACTATGCTTGAGGTTGGTCGTCGGAATCTGCAAGTCCTCGAAGACATCAAGGTTGTAGATGAAGCCACTGGAGAAGAGTTCTTCACAACAATCCAAAAGTCGGATATTGTTGGTAGTGGTCGTATCTCTCCTGTTGGCGCACGTCACTTTGCTGAACGCGCCCGTCGTGTACAAAGCATCTCACAGCTTGCCCAACTCAAGGCGCAGGACCCAACCATTGCCCCACACATGTCGGGTAAGGAAATGGCCCGTATCTTGGCAGAGGAACTTGGTGAGATTAAGCTATTTGGTGAAAACATCAGTGTAGCAGAACAACTTGAGACTCAGCAAGCAGCACAGGATGCTGAAGCAGATAACCTAGAGAGTCTTGAGATGGCTGCGGAGCAAGGACGCTAATGCATACGCACTGGATCAAAGGTTTAACTGGGAAAGAGAAAGAGAAACGGAAGGCTGAAGTTTTGGCCTACCGTAATGCTTTTGATAATCTCAGAGAAATTCTCGAAAAGCACTACCGTAAAAAAGAGTGCATTCGAGACTACGATGTTCCCAACTGGGAGCTAAGACAAATCGCCGCGAATGAGTATAATGCTGTTCTCGACGATATCCTGAAAACAATTAACCTAACCGAAGGTAAATAAATGTCTATTTTTGAAGATAAGCCAACAGAAGCTCCAACCGAGGAGGCTGTGGCAGCAGAGACTACCGCACAAGAAACCCCACCACAGGAATCTTTTGTAAGTAAGCTCGTAGAGACACGTGGTGAGAAGTGGGGAGACCCAGAAGTCATTGCTAAGGGGAAGTTGGAGGCTGATGCCTACGTCAAGACCCTTGAGGAACAACTCGCACAAATGCGGGAAGACCTCGGTAAGCAAGATTATGCATCCGAACTTCTAACACAACTACAGCAAAAGGCACCGAATCCCACTGTCGGCAACACTGTAGAGTCCAACAATAATAATGAAAGTGGAACATACGCAGATGGTAATACCAACCAGCCTGTGGATGATGAAACACTAAAGAGCCTTGTTGAGAAGACCCTGACGGAACGCGAAGCTCAAGCTACCGTAGATCAAAACCTTTCTGTTGTGGTAACACAGCTAGAGGAACTCTACGGCACAGAGGCCAATGCTACTGTCCAGAAGAAAGCACAAGAACTTGGAATGTCACTAGAGCGGATTGAAGAACTCGCCAAAGAGTCCCCATCAGCTTTCTTCGCATTACTTGGTGAGAACAAAGTTCCTACTAAGTCCTTGGCCCACACCAGTATCCGTACTGAGGGGGTTAACTACCAAAACACGGGTCAACGTGATTGGGCATACTACAGCCAGATGCGCCGTGAAAACAAAAACATGTACTACACACCCAAGATTCAACAGCAGTTGATGGAAGATAAACAACGTCTTGGTTCTAAGTTTGGTGCATAAAATCAACATATCTTTAGGAGACAATTAAAATGTCTATGAATACTACAAACATGAGCTTGCTTACACGCTCTGAAGTCTGGTCCACAGAACTGAAAGACATCCTTCGCGACGAGATGATGGCCCAGCGCTACGTCAAGATGCTTGATGGCTTCCCTGATGGCGACCAGTTCAACATCCCATCTATCGGTCAAGCACAGGTTGACAACTACGCTGAAGACACTGCTGTCGAGTACCGTCCAATGGACACTGGTGAGTTCACATTCACCATCGACAAGTACCTGTCCTCTGCTTCTTACATGACGAAGAAAGCAATGCAAGACGCATTCTATGCTTCCGAAATGATGAGCCGTTTTGTACCTGAGCAAGAACGTGCGATTATGGCACACTTCGAGACTACTACATTGGCTACTCCAGAGTCTGGCGTTTCTGCTAACTCTAACGAAGCTATTGATGGTGTTGAGCACCGTTGGGCTGCTGGTGGTACTGGCGCGGTTATCAACGTTGATGACTTTGCACGTGCACGCTTCGCTCTTAAGAAGGCTAACGTCCCTGATCGTAACCTTATCGCTATTGTTGATCCTTCAGTTGAGTTCACATTGAACACACTGTCTTCTTTGACAACTGTTGCGAACAACCCTAAGTGGGAAGGTATCGTATCTACAGGTATCGCTACTGGTATGAACTTCATTGCTAACGTTTACGGCTTTGACGTATATACTTCTAACTACCTGAAGGACATCACTGATGGTGCTCTTCCAACTGCTGCTGATGCTAACGTAGACTTCAGCTCCGTTAATGGTAAAGCTAACCTGTTCTTCTCTGCTGACCAAGCTGCTACACCTTTCGTTGGTGCATGGCGTCAGGCTCCAGAAGTTGACACTGAGTATAACAAAGACTTCCAGCGTCAAGAATTTGTTACTACTGCTCGTTACGGCGTTAAGCTGTACCGTCCAGAGAACATGGTTCGTGTTATCTCTAAAACTAACGTTTAACTTGAAAGAATAGGAGACTTAATATGTCTTGGACTAACTCTGACGGTCTTACCGTCCTCATGCACGAAGAGCAAGGTGTTGCTAAAGATGGTGGTGTTACTGCTGTAAGCCCACTTAAGCACATCAAGATGAAACTTGATCTTACTGCTGACAAAGTTGTAGCTGCCAACGATGCTGTAATCCCTGCGGGTTCTTACATCACTGGCGCACACCTTGTTGTTACCACTGCTGCTGCTGGTGGTACATCCATCAACTTCGGCCTTGCTAACGCTGCCGGTACAGCTATCGACGCTGACGGTATTGATGCTGCTGTAGCTACTGCTGCACTTGCTGCTAACAAAGCTGTTGTTTGTAACGGTGCTTTGGTTGGTGGTGCTGATGGTGTTGGCGCTGCCGACGCTTATGTCACGACTGCGAACACAGGTACTTTCACTGCTGGTGAAGCTGTGTTGGTTATCTCGTACATCGAAGTTTAAACTATTGGGCGTCCCTTCGGGGGCGCTCTACCCCACAACTAAATGGAGGCCAATATGGCTAATGTAAACCACTCTGCGCTAACTGATCCATATCTCCACGAACCCAAGGGTGCCGCTTCTGCTGCTACCAACGAGGTTTATGTTGCAGACGGAGCGTCCTCTGGCAGCTTTGCGCGACTACTAAACCACGGAATAGAAGACTACAACCACGCTGGTGCGACAGTGGCAATGACCGCTGCCAGCACATGGTACGACCTAATCAACGATGGCGCGGGTACTTTTACTAACACTGCTTACAAGCTCCCAGCCAGCACTGGTATTTGGGATACGTCCTCAAACTCTTTCGACTGGCTTGCTGGTGGCCTCTCTCTTGGTGACACTGTAGAGATTCGTGTTGACCTCACCTTTACTACAAGTGGCACAAACAACCGTGTCTCTGTAAGTATTGATTTGGGACATGGTGCAGCAGGGGAATACAAGCTCGTTTTTGTAGACTCTAACCTCAAGGCTACTGGCACTCACAAGGTGGTCTCTACAATCAATGTTTACATGGGCGACCTCAACACCCTAAACAACCCAGCAAAGTTGGCAGTTCAGTCAGATAGCACTGGAGACACCGTAGAGATTGCTGGTTGGTATGTTAAGTCGTGCCTACGTAAACCCATCAGTGTATAAGGAGTAGTCAAATGGCTATCAAGAAGACGCTCCTAGAGATCGTCCAGAACATCCTATCTGACCTAGACTCAGAGGCTGTAAACTCGATCTCAGACTCAGTAGAAGCAGCACAGATTGCTACTGTCGTAGAGAATACGTTCTACAACATCGTTTCTACTCGTGAAATCCCAGAACACCACAGCCTAATTAAGCTGACTGCTCTCTCAGATTCCAACTTCCCTACACACTTCAGCTACCCTGACAATGTTAAGGGTGTTTCTGGTTTGTGGTATGATGTAAGCCCTGACGGTTCGTTCGAATACCGTGAGGTTACTTACTGTGATCCCCGTGACTTCCTGAGCCGCACTGGCTCCCCCTCTAGCGACTACACACTTGTGAGTGATAAGGTTGCTGGTACTAAGCTGCGTATTGTCAACAACAAGATGCCTAGCTTCTACACATCATTTGATGACCAGCACATCGTAATGGACTCCCACGACAACACTATCGACGCAACACTACAGGCGTCTAAAATCCGTGTCATGGGCTACACGATCCCAACCTTTAGTGTCTCTGACAGCTATGTGCCAGACCTTGACGCTGAGATGTTCCAGTACTTGGTAAACGAATCCAAGTCTGTTTGTTTCTCTCTGTTCAAGGGTGGTCCTGATCCTAAGATCGACCAAGCTGCTCGTCGTCAGAAGTCTTACGTGCAAAACGACATGTATAAAACTACACAAGTCAACAAAAGGAATCTCTATGGTAAACGTTGAGTTTGATGTGGACTACGCAAAGAAGCGTTCTTATGCTAGGTGTCCTGAGAAGTCTATGGCTGTGCTTACTGTAAGCCCCTCTGCTGGTGGTTTTATCTTCTACAAGATTACCTCCGATGTTGGTGGTGTAGCTAGTGAGCTTGCTGGTAACTTTACTGGAATTGATGTTGCTAACAAAGCGATCCAACAGTATTATAATAATTGCCGACAGACAGTCGCTTCTAGTGATGCTGAGGTGAAGAAACGGTTAGCTAAAGGAAAGGCTAAAGCCAATGCCACAACAACTAACTCAAAAGCCAGTGACGACCTTCATAAAGGGTCTGGTAACTGAAGCTGGTGAACTTACGTTTCCACCTGACGCATCTGTAGACGAATCCAACTGTGACCTTCGACGCGACGGTTCACGTAGGCGTCGTAAGGGAGCTGACAGAGAGACTAACGCTGCATTATCGACCTTCACTGTTGGTGACACAGATATTGTTCACACTGGTATGTGGAGTAACGTAGGTGGTCGATCTGGCCTTGAGTATCTTGTTGTACAGAAGGGTCCAACCCTCTACTTCTACAATAAGGCTACAGCCCCCTACTCCGATGCACTGCTAGCTCACACTGTCTCCCTTGGCACATACCAAGCGACTGGCTCTGGTCTATCTGTAACAGACGTTAAATGTCAGTTCGCTTCCATTGAGGGCGCACTTGTTGTAGCTTCCTCTGCTATGGATACAATCTACGTAACACGTGATAATGCCGCTGGAACCATTGCAGTCACTGAGGTTTCATTCCGAGTACGTGACTTTGATTGGCAAGGTGACATCTCTGAGTACGACACTGGTGATGCATCCCCATCTGTGAATCGCCAGTACGACACACAGAACGCTGGCTGGGTAGGCACAAAAGGTGCTGCTGCACTTGTTACATACAAAGCCGCCAACTCAACCGAGCACCCACCACTAAACCTGCCTTGGTACTCTGGTAAGACTGCCGCTGGTGCATTTGATGCTGCTGAGTGGGCTGAGTTGTATGCTGGTAGTACACTTATTGGCAACGGACACTTCATCCTAGACTTCTTTAACAAGGATCGCGCCACGCCCTCTGGCCTAGCTATTACAACAGAGACAGAGAACTCGCGATTTAACTCAGTTCAAGCATTTGGTGGTCGTATATTCTACGCTGGACTACAGAGTTCAGACAATGCTGGCACTATTATGTTCAGTAGGCTTGTAGAGAGCCTCTCAGACCTTGGTGAATGCCTACAGCGTAACGACCCTACCTCAGAGGTACTAAGCGACCTCCTAGACACTGATGGCGGCACTATTAAGATTGCTGAGGCTATTGGTATCAAGAAGCTGTATGCTATTGGTTCAATGCTAATGGTGTTTGCTGAGAATGGGGTTTGGTCTATCAATGGTGTTGACGGTGTTTTCCGTGCATCTGAGTATTCCGTTAAGAAAATCTCTGATGTTGGTATCGCTTCCCCAGAGTCATTCCTTGATGCTGATGGTACACCTATCTGGTGGTCTAACTACGGCATCCACACGATGACCTTTGAGCCAGCTAGTGGCAATGCCAAAGAGCAGAACCTCAGCTTGCCAACAATCCAAACCTTCTGGGACGACATCCCAACAGACTCAAAACTTAAAGTAAAGTCTGTGTATGACAAGATCAACAAACGTGCTTACTGGGCTTGGCCTAGTACTGGAGAAACAGTTGAGTCAAAAGTAAACGAGATTCTAGTCTTAGACATTGCAATCCAAGCGTTCTACCCTTGGACTATCTCTGATGAAATATCTGCTACAGACTGTGTTGTTGGGCTAGCCTTCTACAAGGGTATTGGTGCTGATGCGGCTGAACTTAATGTTGTTACCTCTGTTGGTGATGAAGTCATTACCTCTGCTGGCGATGATGTTATCTCAACACAACTAAGTAACCTCAGCACTGGTACGTCCTCACCTTCAATCGTACTTCTGATCCGTGACGGTGCCACAAACAAGTTGACTATGGGTGGTCTCGTAAACAACAGTTTCCTAGATTGGGATAGTGCAGACTACAGCTCTTATGCTGAGGCTGGCTACGAGTTTATGGGAGACATGGTGTTGAAGAAGAGTGCGCCCTACCTCACCACATACATGCGTGTAACTGAAACTGGCTGGACAGGCTCTGAAGCGCTTGGCTACAGTCCCATTAACGAGTCATCTTGCAAGGTGTCAGCATACTGGGACTTCAAGAGCACACCATCAAGCACTGCTCAGGAAGCATACAGACTTAAGTATATGCCAATCCCTGATGAGAACGACTTGACCACCTTCGGATACCCAGAGGATGTAGTAACTACACGCCTTAAGCTACGTGGTAGCGGGCGGTCTGTCCGACTTAGGTTTGAGAGCACTGAGGGCAAAGACTTCACGCTACTTGGTTACTCTCTGATTGGTGGCGTTAATGGTCGCTTCTAGGACCACAAACCAACACAAAAGGGGACTATGAATGTCATCCACCGACAATGTAAAACTAGCTATAGAGAACCTCAGTCAAGTAAAGCAAGACATGCTCCCACTACTACAGGAGCATTGGGAGGAAGTGGCTGTCAATAAAGACACTATTGCAATGAACCCCTGTTGGGATACCTACGCTGCATTAGAGTCTGCTGGTAAACTGGGCATATTTACAGCTAGGTTGGATGGCAAACTTATCGGGTATTTCGTCATTGTTGCCTCAGAGAACCCCCACTACAAGGGACACATCTTTGGGGTAAATGATGTAATCTACCTCAAACCAGAATACAGAGGCACATACTTAGGCTCAAACCTGATTACATTTGCAGAGAATACTGCTAAGGAAGTCGGTGTCTCTGTACTAGTCATCAACACTAAGACACACGTACCTTTCGATAAAGTCCTAAATAGATTAGGGTTTACTCATATCGAAAATGTGTACTCAAAGAAGTTAGGGTAATAACATGGCGTTAGTCGCAACAACATTGGCCGCAGCGGCCCCAACAATCACAGCAGTTGCTGGTGTAGCCTCAGTAGCTGGCACAATATCAGCTTTGAACGCACAGAAAAAGTCTGCTGCCGCACAACGTCGGCAACAACAACTACAAGTTCGTCAACAGCGTCGTCAGGCTATCCGACAGCAGCAGTTACAACGAGCACAAGCATTGGTATCCGCAGAGGGCGCTGGCGCTTCTGGTGGCTCTGCTATCGCTGGTGGTGTGTCCTCCTTGGGTTCACAGCTAGGCGCTCAGTTGGGTCAGTCCTCACAGCTATCAGGTATCTCTGACCAGATCACTGCATTCAACAACCAAGCCGCACGAGGCCAAGCAATTGCTGGCATTGGCTCTGACGTATTCGGAGCACTTGGTGGTGTGGGCACGATCAAAAAAGCATTTAATTAAGGATCACAAGTATGGCTATCGCTCCAAAGAACGGACAACCTGAAACTTACAAAGTACTTGATACCCCTGAAGAGGGACAGCCAACTCGCTCCAACAATGGTCAGCCAGAGACTTATAAAATCTTTGATACTATGGAGCAACCCCCAGTAGTTGACCCAGTTGACCTAGAGCGTGACACACAGTTCCACAGCGTCCTTATTGGACAGCCTGTGGAGGCTATTCGTCCTGCTATTCAGTCTGGTGCTACCATCCAGTACGATGCTAATGCTAACGCTACTACAGACACTAACCGCACAAACCTTGTGAACAACTTTGTAGAGGAACGTGCGCCTACTGAGGAGCTTAAGCTGCTTCAGGGTGAACTTCAGGCTATGGACAACGTAGGTCGATTTGCTTCCCCTGCTACGGTGGCTATGCTTACGTCCCCCAATGAGGGCCAACGTGATTATGCCGTGCAGCGTGTGCAACGACTTGTAAGTGCGCAGGGGCTAATCAAGGACCGTCTTGAGTCAGCCTCCTCTGATGGCTTCCTGACCAACTTCGACTTCGTTGACTTCATTGCCACATCCCCACTCAATGCGTTCATGGTAAAGCGTCAGACTGAGCTGGCAGATAAAGCATCAGCTCTTATGTACTCTAATATCTCTGAGGAAGAGTTTGAGGTACAGTTTGACGCTATCTTGGATGAGATGGCAGACCAAGGACTCTTCACAGACGAGAACCGCTTCTACATGCAAGACTTTGCTGACCTGTTTAGTGCTGGCTCAGAGTCTGAGGTTGCTAAGATGCAGAAGGCATGGGCAATCTTTGATACAGCGTCAACCGCCATTGGTGTACCTATTATCTCTGGTGGCACTAAGGTTGCCAAAGGTGCTGCAACAGGTGCTGCGGCCCTCACTAAGGGGTCTGTAAGTGTTCTTCGTGGTACAACCTCTCTGTCTGGGGCTATGCGGACCAGCTTGGGTACTGCTGCATCAGCACTTAGTTCACCTGCACGCATGATTGGCTGGCGCACTAACAACCCAGATTTGGTTAAGAGTGTGTTGGATGAGGCTCGTTTGATTGACGACCCAAGCACAGCCACTAACTTGCACAATGCTACATCCCCATCAATGATGACCTCGGACACTGTTCGTCCTGAGCGCTGGGCGCACACATCTAGTGCTGCTGTTCGTGCATTCGAGACAGAAAGCAAGGTCCTGTCAGAAACCAAAGAGATCATGTCCCGCACAGGTTCTGCTCTGGACGACTCACGTATGTCTGCCCTTGAGGTTAAACTTTCAGCAGACGCCAAAGCTGCTGCCGCGGCTACTGGCAACAAGCGTTACCTTGACTCTCACATCTACCGTGATGAGCTGGACAACGTAGTGTTTGCTGAAGTGCATGGCACTAGCAAGGGTGCGTCCTTTGTTGGCCCTAACGGCCTAACCGCAGCACAGCACTTAGCTGACAACATTGGCGGTGAAGTAGTAGAATGGCAGAACAAGGGCCACTATGTTGTGGTACAAGCACAGAACGTGCCCTCAGAGGCCGTAGGAGCCACGCTACGTGACTTCGGTGTGTTCTCCGCTACCCCAACCTCCCAACTAGCTGATGGCTTCGTAGCGCGTTACCTAGGCTCC
>Ga0181399_1000532_pt1 | contig 13957 bp, 16 predicted proteins | sample 22SPOviralmetaG_FD_130128 | JGI IMG/M metagenome (GOLD analysis project Ga0181399, IMG submission 130128) | Marine viral communities from the oligotrophic San Pedro Time Series (SPOT) site, San Pedro Channel, CA, USA - 22 SPOT_SRF_2011-05-21 | ecosystem: Environmental > Aquatic > Marine > Strait...
CTCCTTCTCCTTCTCCTTCTCCTTCTCCTTCTCCTTCTCCTTCTCCTTCTCCTTCTCCTTCTCCTTCTCCTTCTCCTTCTCCTTCTCCTTCTCCTTCTCCTTCTCCTTCTGGTTTTTCTGTTTCTATTTTTTTTAATTTTTCTTCTGTTTCTTCTTCTTCTTTTGGTTCTGTTTCTTTAGCATTGAAAATTTTATTTGTAAAATTTTTAACATTCTCTCCGATTCCTTTAACAGTCTTTGTTGCTCCATCAATTATATTTCCTCCTTCTCCTTCATAATTACTTAGGGAATCATTAGTGTCTGAGGAGACCTTACTTAAATTAGTGTCTGGGGATACCTCACTTAAATTAGCAAAATCATATGTCATAATTTATATTATATATATTATAAAAAAATAAATAAAATAATAAATAATATAGATGGTTACTAAATATGAGATTTTTGTAACGATAATTTTTGTGTGTATAATGGCAATATTATATGTTAGTCGTTATAAAGTACAAAAATTTACAGGGAAATTGTTGGGTGGTTCATTAGATCTTATAAAAGATATAAATATAAAACAAAAGGGGAAAAATAAAATATTTGTGTCAATTGCGTCTTATAGGGATAAACAATGTTTATATACATTAAAAGATTTGTTTATAAATGCGAAATATCCAGAAAATATAAATGTAGGAATATGTCAGCAAAATAAAAGTAGAGGTGAAGATTGTATGATTACTGAGAAATGTATTAAAGATGGTTTATGTATAAAGAATCAGATAAAAACAATAAATATAAATTACAAAGAGGCGAGAGGACCAGCATATGCAAGATATTTATGTTCTACATTATATGATAATGAAGATTATTATTTACAGATAGATTCACATATGAGTTTTGTAGAAGGATGGGATGAGAAAATAATTAAAATGTATGAGAAATTAGATAAAAATAATAGAAGAGACAAAGTATTATCAACATATCCATTAGATTATTCAGATAGACATTTAGATAAAGTGCCGTATATATGTGAGTCAATGTATAAAAAATATAAAAATATACCTGAATTTAAGGCACATATTCAAAACAAATGGGATGAACCAAAATTGACTTATATTGCCTCTGCTGGATTTTTATTTATGCCAAGGAATGTTGTTTTGGATGTGCCTTTTGATAATAAACTTGATTATTTATTTATGGGTGAGGAGGTGTTATATTCAATGAGATTATTTACTCATGGATATAGTATTTTTGCACCAAATGAAAATATAATGTATCATGATTATGGAAGAAAGAATGAACCGAAAGTATGGGATGATAATAAAGATTTCAATAAAAATAATGAAGGAGTAATAAATAAAGTAAAATATTTATTTGAAATAGGTGATCTTGAAGATGTGCCGCCAGAATTACAAATAAATATTGATAAGTATGGTGCTGGTAAAGTTAAAACAGTCCAAGAGTATTTAGAATTTGCTAATTTAGATGTAATAAATGGCAATGGGTCAAAGAAATGGTGTGAATAAATAAAAATTGATCTAAATATAAAACAAGATATATAAATTATAATAAATTAAATAAAAATAATGGAAGATTTAGATGAAAATTTTAATAATTTAAATTTAAATAATAATAGTTATAAAAATATAGTAACAATTAAAAAAATATTTAAGATAAAAAAGAAACTGGTTTTAGATGAAACAACTACAAATAAAAAAGAACTTAATGATATTAATAGAAGGATAGAAAAAGAGTTTGTTATGAAACCGCAATGGAATTAACCGATAAAAAATTACTTGATAGATATAAAGAAAGTCCATCTGTAATAAAATCAATAAGTAAATTAGATATTGTGTTATCGAAATATGTAAATGAAGAAGATAAACATAAAATATTAGAAGAATATCTATTAGAATTAATACCAGCAGGAACTAAAGGTGTAATACGAGGAAAAAAATTTAATAAAATAGTTGAAAAAAAAATAAATAGTTTTGATTTGGATAAGGAAAATTTTGATGTTTCCTTTGAAAAAAAATGTGAAAAACATATGACAGATGAAATACCTGATTGGTATATTTTAGAAAAATCAACAGGTAAAACTATCATTGGTATGAACCAGTTAGATTTATGGGGTGGAGGGCAACAAATAAATAGGGGGTCAAAATATTTAATTGATAATCAAAATAATAGTGAAAATAGTAAATTAGTATGTGTTGTTTCAAATAAAATACAACTCAAAAGTGATAAAAATAAAACATTCAAATTATTTAAAGTAGGTTTTGAAAATGATACATTATGTTATTTAAATAATTTACAAAGTATTATTTATTCATATTTTAGTTTAAAATAGTTTATTAAACTCTTTTATTAACTCTTGTTTAGATATTGATTTTGGACCACATGTATTATTTTTACATTCATAGATAATATTTTTTAATTTATTAAATAATGCATCTGTTAATTCTATATCAAACTTAATAAAGTAATGTGATTGAATAGATTTGTCTTTGGTTTCTTTACTAATATATCCTGCGTTCACACCTACACGCCTAAATGATATATCATGTTTATCTGTATTTTTTACAAAATTATATTTTTTGGGTATAAGTTTTTTAGGAAGTATACGCTCAATATCTTTCTTTATCCATATTTGAAATACACAAGGAACATCATATATTTTTTTATCTATAATAAATGAGTTTTTAGGTAAATCGTATTCGTATATGAGATGAAAGTTTAATGGGTAATGTTTTTTTAAACTATTTTTTTTAAAACTTTTAGGTAATATAAATGAAATACTATTACAATATTCACAAGATTTTTTAATAAATTTAATAGCGAGTGAAGATTGACGACCAAAAGGAGGATTTCCTATAATATGAATTTTACTATTTGGTTTTTTAATTATTGTATTATAATTAAACTCTAAATAATCTTGTTCAATTATCTCATCATTTTCTGGTTTTAAATCATAAAATTTATAATTTTTAAATAATGTTTTTATAGCATTAATAAATGAACCATTTCCTGCACTGGGTTCTATACATATATCATTTTTTTGTATATAAATATGTTTTTTTACTAAATCAATACATTTTTTAACGATAAAATGTGCTGTGTAAAATTTATCAATAGTTTCTCGTTTTAATCCTGTATTTTGCATTGTATTTTTTTTATAATCATTTACTTTTTTATTTTCATTTTCAATAATCAAATTGTTATTATTTAATTTTTCTTCAACTGGTTTATCCACAAGTGCCTTAATTTTATCAACATTATTTTCAAGATAATCAATGATATTATAATTATAACAAATTGGAAATTCTAAATCAAAATTGTCACTTAAATTTTTTTCTAAAAAACCCACAATATAGATACGCTCTTGATGGTGAGGTATATTTGTAATAGCAGAAGTATCTAAAATTTTATCTTTAATAATATAACCAATAGATTTTAAATTTTCCATAATAATTTTATATGTATTTCCTTTATCATGTGATACAAGATTTTTAACATTTTCTAATATAATAATATTCGGTTTATGAAATTTAAGTATATCTAATATTTTCCAAAATATATTTGAGCGTTCGTTATCAAATCCTTTTTGATTACCAGCAATACTAAATGGTTGGCAAGGAAAACCAGCACATAAAAGAACATGGTTTGGTATATTTTCAGTTGCAATATCATGTAAATCTTGTAAAACAAATTGAGAGCAATTATTGTTTAATTTATTAATTTCATAAGAAGATTTTAACATATCATTTGAAAATACACATTTAAAATTATTTTTTTCTAACACATAAGAAAATCCACCTGTTTCAGAACATAAGTCTATAAAAGTATAATGTTTAGAACATATTTTATTATGTTTATTATATAAAGTTTTTTTAGAAAAATTAATATTACAAAATTTACAATGGTATTTACTCATTATATATATTGGTATTTAATTTATAAATCAATTTATAAAATAAAAAAATTATTTTTAATATAAATAATAATATAATGAGTAGTGAATATAGAGACTATGATAATATAAACGAAGATGTAAGAAATAATTATAAGATGGCAAGAATATATCAAACATTAGATTATGTAAAATATATGAGGGGGAAATATAGTAAATTTGAAGAAAAAATAGATATAATAAAATCATTAGAATTGTTAAATAATTTTATAGATTTATCAGATCCAGATATATCTTTATCAAATTTGGAGCATTTATATCAATCAGCAAATTACGCAATGGAAGAAGAAGAACCTGAATGGATGATTGTAACCTGTTTATTACACGATTTAGGAAAAATAATGTATTTACGAGGGAATGATGAAGATGGAACAAGTATGAAAAATCAGTATGGTATAGTAGGAGATACATTTATAGTAGGATGTAAAATACCAGATGATATTATATTAAATGAGTATAACATATTAAATCCAGATATGAGTAATGATAAATATAATACAAAATATGGAATTTATGAAAAAAATTGTGGATTAGATAATTGTTATGTATCTTATGGTCATGATGAATATTTATATCAACTGTTGAAATATAATAATACTAAATTACCAGAAGAAGCGTTGTATATAATAAGATTTCATAGTTTATATTTACATCATGATAAAAATGTCTACGAACATTTAATGAGCGAAAAAGATATTAAATATTTACCACTTCTTAAAAGATTTAATAAATACGATTTATATTCAAAATGTGATAAAATAATAGATGATAATAAAAAAAAATATTTGCGAGAATTATATAGCAAATATATTTAATAATTTGGAGGAAATATATAAGTAAGGATAAATTAAGAATAATATAAATATCCCTAAAAATCACATCCATTTCCAGTGTCACCTGAACCGAAACCCCCATTTTTAAGTATAATCGGGGGGCAACAATTATTTTTAAAATTATTTTTATACTTTTGTTTTTTGGAAACAAAAGAGTTTTGGGGGAGACATGGGGTGGATATAACAAATGAGGAGGTCATGTTGTGTGGTATGTGTATAACTTATAATATATATATGCAATCAATTTATATTTATATATAGTATTAAAATATAAGATAAAATAGAGAGAAGTATTTAAATGTGTGATAAGGAAAATGTTGGAAGTGATATAACATATTCAGTGATAAACAATACTCCAAAAAATATGTATATAACAAAATATATAAATAAAATATTATCGGGAATAAATAATAATATTTGGATAAATGATAATTTAGTAAATATATGTGGTAATTGTAAAATAGAATTTACATTTTATAGAAGGAAACATCATTGTAGAGGGTGTGGTAAAATATTTTGTTATTATTGTAGTTCAAAATATATAAATAGTTATGTATGTAATAAGACAAAATTAATAGACAAATATAAGTATATTTCAATGACAGATAATAGTAAATTAGGGAATAATAGAGTATGTGATAATTGTTATAATATATTTATAAAATTAAATAATATAAAAAGATGTATTGGAGTAATAAAATTGTTGCCATTAGATATAAAAAATATATGTAAATTTTCATTAGTATCGTGTGTATGGAATGAGACAATAATAATATATTTATCAATATTTCGTAATATCCAATATATATTGCCAATACAAGAGATAAATAGGATTCAAAAAAATATGTTAAAGAATAATGTAGAATATATAGTTGGTCATAATAAATTAATGTATAACTATATAAAATACAATATAGATGAAAATATAAAAGATGTATTAACAAAATTTAAAAGTAACAATAAAAAGGTAGAATGTAAAAATTTATTGTGTAATTTAAAATGTAATAATAAATTTGGACATTCTGAAATATTAGATATACTAAAAACGATAGAAAATATAGAAATAAGAAAATATATGATAAATAATTTGGAATTGAATGAAGAGTATTTATTATGTTATATAACATATTTAGTAAGTTGTGTAAAATTAGATAGTATAGAAAATCCGTTAATATGTGATTATTTAGTGGATAAAACGATAAATTTCAAGATAGGGGTGAATATATTTTTTGAGTTAAGGTATTATTCGCTATACATATATAATATAGATAAATATGTGGAGTATTATTATGATAAAATATATGAGAAAGATAATATATTAATAAAACAAATAGTGGATTGTTATAATTATTTTAGTGTATTTGGTAATAATTTTGATAATAATAAGGTGATAATAAATAAATATTTGGAAGATAATGACATATATAATCCATTTGCGAATAATGTGAAATTGGAGAATATAAAATATAATTGTATAATAAAAAAAAATAGTTATACAAAGCCGTTAATAATACCATATAATATAGATAAAAGGAATAGTGAATATATATATAAGAATGCACATATAATGTATAAATATGAGAATGTAAGGAAGGACAGAATAGTTACAGATATAATAAAATTAATAGATATATTATTAAAAGAGGAGAATCTGGATTTAGATATAGTAAAATATGATGTATTGCCAATTAATGAGAAATATGGTATAATAGATATAGTGCAAAATTCTAAGTCAGTATTTGATATAATAGAGAATAAAAAAACAAGTTTATTAAATTACATATTAGAGAACAATCCAGAAGATAAAGTGGATGATATAAAAAAAAGGTTCATAAAGAGCACAGGTGCTTATAGTATAATAACATATTTATTGGGGATAGGTGATAGACATTTAGATAATATAATGATTACAAATAGGGGTATATTATTTCATATAGATTTTTCATTTTTGTTAGGGATAGACCCTAAATTATATGCTCCGACAATAAGAATAATACCAGATATGATGGAGGTTATAGGTGGTACAAATAGTTATAATTATTTATTATTTAAAAATATATGTAATAAATGTTATAATATATTGAGACAAAATACAAATGTAATATGTAGTTTATTATCTTTATTACCAGAAAATGAATATAGTAGAGATAAACTGGAATATGAGATTTTGAGTAGATTTAATCCAAGTGAAATAGAACAAGAGACAGATATATATTTAAACACGACTATTGAAAACAGTAAAGATACATATAATAAATATATTGATATAATGTATTATTATAATCAAAAAAATAATATAAGTAATATTCTAAGAAATTTATTTTGAATATGTATATTTTCAATATGTATATGGGATGATTTACGTTAATGAGTTATTGTCAATTTAGTGATTTTGTGTCCTACTAATTGTTTATATAGGGTTTCATAAGTATAACTCTTAATTATTCCATATTCTGATTCATCTTCTGTCGTATCAGGTTCGTAGCATTTTTTTTTATCCATATATACAATATCACGATACCATCCACTACAATATGCATAATTGTAATTACGATCTGATTGAGTATAAATTGTTTGGGTGGGATGTATACAACCATATTGTTCAACTATTAAATGGATATCGTCCTCCTCATCCTCATCCTGAATTTCATTCAATTTCAATTGGATGATGTCTTTCTTATCCTGAATTGGAGAAAAACTTAATAATACTATTCCATTTCCACAACATCCCATGCATCCTCCTTCAACTATAAAACATTGAACCCAATAAATTTTGGATAGTATGTATTCCATGATAATTTCTGTGATATTGTATTTAGGGTCTTTCAACCCTTTTTGTTGGAGAAGTCGTTGCACAAAGTTTTTCATTGTGTAAATTATCTATTATAAGTAATATTCAATTTTATTTTATGTAATGTAATGTAATGTAATGTAAATTAATTTATAATTTAAAAATATTTTATGAATTTATATTAGCATATTATTAGCATATTAATGAGTAAATTGCTTGATATAATAAAAAAATATAATAAAAAGATTTTGATAAGTAATATTAAAAATAATTATGAGGTAAAATTAGAACAAAAAATAAAAAGTACAAATATGGCAGGTTATAAAAAATGTGACATAGTGTTTTTAATAATAAAAAACAATAATTAATATATAATATATAATAAATTTAGAAATCTGCGTCAAGTGAGAATTGGTTATCAGCGGTATTTTGCATTACACCTGCTTTGTTATATTCGGATACTTTTTTTTCAAAGAAATTTGTTTTATTTCTAATAGATGAGAATTCCATAAAATCAAAAGGATTTTTTGTATTATACAGTTTATTATAACCTAATTGAACTATTAATCTGTCAGCAACAAATTGTATATAATTTGACATTAATTTTGAATTCATACCAATTAATCCGCAGGGTATTGACTCACATATAAATTCAGTTTCAATATTAACTGCTTCTGTAAATATTTCATACATTTCTTCTTGTGATAATTTATTTTTTGTCATTCTATATAATTCCACACCAAATTCGGTATGCATTCCTTCATCACGAGATATTAACTCATTTGAAAATGTTAATCCAGGCATTAATCCCCTTTTTTTTAACCAAAATATAGCACAGAAAGCACCCTGAAACATTACTCCTTCTACTATTGAAAATATAACTAATCTTTTAGATAAAGAACATTCTTTATCATTTATATATTTAATAATCCATTCCGCTTTATTTTTAATAGCAGGTATAGTCTCAATAGCATTAAATAATTTATGTTTTTCATTATCATTGTTTATATATGTATCAATTAATAAAGAATAAGTTTCTGAATGTATATTTTCAATCATAACTTGAAATTCATAACATACTTGAACTTCATAAATATTAATATCTTGTAAGAAATTGACCTGTATATTTTCATTTACAATACCATCACTTGCTGCAAAAAATGCTAATATATTTTTTATAAATGTTTGTTCGTCCATACTTAATTTGTCAAATTCATCTAAACTAAAATCAATTTCCTCAACAGACCAAAAATTTGACAACTGTTTTTTATATAAATTCCATATAGATTTATATCTTGTATCTATTGGAAATGTTTGAAATCTTTTACAAGATTTATCTGTTAAAGGTTCTTGAACAACATTGTCTTGGGCATATGATGACATATATTATTATATTATATTATAAATATATTTTTTATATCAATCAATTTTGATATTTATTATTTTTTATTAATTTACTCATTTTATAATTATAATTATAATTATATTTTACTCCATGGACTGTTTGTAAATGGCATTGTAATCCATATGTTGTATAAAAAGTTTTTAATTTACATAAACAATCTGGATGTAAGCACCAAATAGAATATCTATTAATTTTCAATTTATTTGTCATATTTTTTTATTTATATTTTTTAACTATACTCTAATATATTATATTGATTTTATATACAAATACTGCTATTATCAAATTTTTTATATGATATAAATAATATTATAAATAATATAATGTTTAATTTAATGTATTTTTTAATATCGTTTTTTGCTGGTATAATTATATCACTCATTAATATTCCTCAACCAAAAGTTATATATATGTATCCCGATATTAACGACGACATCATATATACCGACAATAACAACAAAAAATTTAAATTAATATCCACCGAAATAAATACTGGAAACCAGATCTAAAAGTATCTTTTAAAAAAAAAAGGTATTAACCCAACAATTTTGAAAATATTATTATAATTGGGAGAAATGGAGACCTACACTGTATAAATTAGGGATACAAAATGATACAAAATGATACAAAATGATACAGCGAGGGATACAAAATGATTAGGTTGCTTAATCCATATTTTTTTATAAAAAATTTTATACAAATTCCACTCACAAATAGCGATATTTATATATAAAAAATGATAAGATTTTTTTTTGATTAAGCAAATTAAGCAATTAAGCAAAATGGTTCCAATTAAGCAAAATGAAAATCTTGTTTATTTTTTAATAAAAAAAGGCATTTTTAGGTAAGAAAATGGTAAATTATTTTCAAAAAAAAAAGTGGATTAAGCAAAATGAACTCAATTAAGCAAAACGAAAATAGGAAAAATGTGTGCGCGCACAAAACAAAATTTCATATTGTAGAATATTTAAAATACATGACATCCTTATAAAAATAAAAAAAATAAATAAAATAAAAAAAATAATAAAAATAATAAAATAATAAAAATAATAAAAATAATAAAATAATAAAAATAATAAAAATAAAAAATAATAAAAAAAAAAAAAAAAAATAAAAAAAAAAAAAAAAAAAAAAAAAAAAATAATTAACATAAAAAAAAAATAATAAAAAAAATAATAAAAATAATAATAAAAATATATCAAACAATATACAAAAATCCTCGGCATTTCATGTCGAATTTTGTCGATTCCATGTCGAATTTTGTCGATTAATGTCGATTTTTGTCGATTCTCGGTTTTATACATTTTTTATCGATTTTTAAATAGGTTTTTACAATTATTATACATTTTTTGAATATAGACAATTGACTATATATTTTTGTAATGATTATATATTTTTCTATTTTTTTATATTTTTTTTATATTTGTGAGTATAATATACATATTTTATGATATTTTTAGGATTTTATGTATCATATTTTCTCGGCATTTTCTCGGCATTTTCTCGGCATTCTCGGCATTTTCTCGGCATTTTCTCGGCATTTTAAAAACTGAAAATCGGGGGGGGTACATAGAAAAATTTTTCTGGAAAATCTTTGTACTTTTTTTTCACCACAAAAAATAAAAATAATAAAAAAAATAAAAAAAATTGTATATATATTTATTGGGAGAAGTTAAGGGTATAATATATAATTAACACCTTCCATTTGGTGATTTTTTATGTGAGTTATATGGTTTATTAATAAACATACATTCATTTAAATCTTGTGTAAGTCCAGGTTTAAGTGTTTTTCTTCTTTGTTCTGGATTACATTTTGTATTATATTTATCTAAACCTTTTAAGATACTGTCTACATCAACCAGATCTTTATTAGCGGCTTCTCTACCATTGCCAACGGTGGATACATTATTACCGTCAGAAAATCCTAAGTTAATTCTGCAAGTGGTAGGATGTTCATATGCGATGGAGTCCATAAGTAAATCATATGGTTTAGTGGATTGTTTAACTTGTTCTTTAGAATAACATTTATCGTATTGTTGTCTTGTGGATGCCATAATTACTATTATATATAATATATAAGAAAAAAAAGAGGAATAATTTATAATAATTCATTTTTAATATGTTTATTAATATTTTTAATATTTTTTAGACATTTTTTAGTATATTCAGAGTTTGGTTTAAGATTTCTGCTGATAATACCTGCTTGTGAAAATTTGTAAATATTATTATGTGAATGGAAATTAGAAATCATTTCAGGTATAAGTGGTAATGTATTATCAACAGATGATTCAGATAATACATTTAAAGATTTTTTTTCATTAGTAGTAACGCCAGATATAATATCAAGTTCTTTTTTGCGATTAATAAGTTTGCATCCATTTTTATATGGTATAGTTTTAAGTCTATTATTATTAATTTGTTGTATATGATTTTTATTAGTATTGAGTGGTTTATTAATATTATGTGTAATAACAGGTTTAGTATATAATTGGTTTCTTTCATAAATAGTATTATTCATACAATCTCTTTGCACAGGACATAACAGTTCAAAGTCGTCAGGTGTATAATTACTGTTAGTAGGTATATTAAGAAATGAGGAATACATAATTTATATTATAATAGAATAAAAAAATAAGAAAAATATATATATAAATAATATATAAATAGAATATGAGTGAGGAAATATGGTATAAAAATCCTTCTGTATTAATTGAAGCAAAAAATTTAACAAAGTTTTTTCCAAGTGAAAGTATGAGTAAATCGGAGAAATTAAATGCAATGGTAAGATTTAGTTTATATTTAAGCATATTATTATTTATGAATAATGGCGATTATAATAATTTTTACATATTGTTAATAGTATTGGGCATGACATATTTAATGTATAGCAACAAAAAATATGGAGGTGATAGTGAAAAAGGAGATGATAAAATTTATACATATACAACAGAGAATAATCCGATGAAAAATTTATTAGTAACGGAGATGGGTACAGACAAAGCATATTCTTATAAAGGAGATGACAGCAAAGAAATAAAAGAGAATTTAAACAAAGGATTAAATAGGAAATTAGAAGATTTTTGTAATAACCAACATTCACAAAGGCAGTGGGTGACAGTTCCAAGTGAGACAGAGGGCGATTTTGCCAGATTTTTATATGATATGCCATCGTGTAAATCAGGAGACAAAGATGCTTGTGCGAGAGATATTGAATATAGATATAATTTTAGATAAAAAAAATATAATTTGTCTATTTGCTTTGCTTTGTTTATTTATTTGTTTTTTTTGGATTTTTTAAGAGATTTATTTTTCTTGTTAGATTTAGCAGGATTATCCATAAGATTAGACACAAATTTCATAGCATCATTATTGAGAGATTGCATATCAATATTACTATTTTCAAATAAAGAACCAGATTTAGATATAATCTTATTAATTTCTTCTGGATCTTGACTCATTAATTTTGAAAGGTTAATATTAGGGTCATTGACAATTTTTTTAGTCATATCCATAATATTTTTCATAAAATCATTGTTTCCAAATGTTTTGGTAAGTTTTTCACAAGCTTCATCAACATTTTTGCTAAAATTTTTATCAGCAACAGGATTGTCAGCAGTTGTATTGTCAGCGATGGGATTGTCACCAGTGGTATTATTATTTGTGGTGTTAGTGAGGGTAGATTTAATTTGTTTCATAAATTTTTTGGTTTGTGAGTCAATATTTTCTTTGTTATATGTGTTGGAGATGAGGTAAATAGTTTGTAAATATTTACAGATATTAGTTTTTTGTGTATTGTCATCAATAGATTTAAAAAGTGCAGATAAGTTAATATTATCATCAATAAATACGATATCATTATTATCAAAAACTGAGAAATCAAAAATAATAATATGTTGTATGTAGGGTGAGATATTGTTATTGACGATTTCAATGTGTGTTTCATCAAGTGTTAAATCGTCAACAAATTGCTTAATGGAATTGTCAATAGCAGTTAATTGTGATAGTAGGGCATAAGTTTGTTTAAAGAATTCATTTTTAATAGTGTCGATATTCATTAATAATATATTAAATAAAGAAAACCTTAAATAGTAATAATATAATATATTTTAAATATAAGTTAATTATATTTTTTTAATTATTTTTATTTTTTAATTATTTTAATGTTTTATTTTTTTATTATAATATAATATATATATAGTTCATGAGTTTAAAATATAGAACGAATCGTTTTAATGTGCCAAGTGTTTTTATGGATACTAGTGAAAATAGTGTTATATTCTCAGGAGGAATTGCAGTTGATAAAAATGTAAATATTTCAGGTAATGCTGTTATTAGTGAAGATTTAAAAATTGCGAAAACCTTAGTTGTAACGGGTGTAGCCTCATTAGGAGAAGGAACGCAAATTGGAGACTTAACATTTAGTAATGGAGAAATTATCAACACAAATTCAAACAATACAATTAAATTTAATAATTTAGAAGTTAATAGCAATGGTGCGTTTACAAATAATGTAAGTGTAGGAGGGAATTTAAATGTAACTGATAATGTAAATATATCTGAAGAGTTAATTGTAAATGGTATTTCAAATTTTAGTAATGAAGTTAGAGTTGGAACTGTAACTCTAAATAATGGTTCAATTACGGATTCAAGTGGTTCCATTAGTTTTGATAATGAGAATTTATCAACAACAGGAACTCTAAGTGCGGGTGTTGCTACTTTAGCAAGTTCTTCACAGGTAGGAAATCTTACATTAGCGGATGGTTCAATTACGGATTCGAGTGGTTCAATTAGTTTTGGAGATGAGAATCTATCCACAACGGGAACTTTAAGTGCTGGTGTTGCTACCTTAGCAAGTTCTTCGCAGGTAGGAAATCTTACATTAGCGGATGGTTCAATTACAGATTCGAGTGGTTCAATTAGTTTTGGAGATGAGAATCTATCCACAACGGGAACTTTAAGTGCTGGTGTTGCTA
>Ga0181399_1000534_pt1 | contig 13873 bp, 19 predicted proteins | sample 22SPOviralmetaG_FD_130128 | JGI IMG/M metagenome (GOLD analysis project Ga0181399, IMG submission 130128) | Marine viral communities from the oligotrophic San Pedro Time Series (SPOT) site, San Pedro Channel, CA, USA - 22 SPOT_SRF_2011-05-21 | ecosystem: Environmental > Aquatic > Marine > Strait...
CACCATTGATAAGCAGGTTACGTCTGCCAAAACCTGTCGTACCTGCAGAAGAAATCTTACTGATTGCCATTAGGTAATCTCCAGATAGCTCACCGTTACGTCACCAGATGAAGCAGTATCTGATTGAACAATTACAACATCAGTAGGCTCAAGGACAACCTTCTGGTCGCCGCCTACTACCACTAATGTACCGCCTGCAGGAATGGGGGCGTTCTTAACCAAGTGAATCTTGGAAGCGCCACCGTCATTAATCTTTACATTCACAGCAATCTGTGAGTTAATAATGTTAGCTACAGTCAATCCGATAATGGTAGTTGAGGTAGCTGCGGGACATTCATAAACAGACACTTCAGCTGTGCCTACAGAGGATGCGGTAGATAATTTAAAAGAATTAGCCATGTCAATATTATACCCTAAAAGTTAGCCCAATGCAATAGCAAAAGCCACGGCAGCGGCGGCTGCAGTCGCAATGGAAGTAGCTAAAGTAGCAGAGGTTGTAGCGAATGTAGAAGATACACCTGCGATTCTTGTTTCTAATGTAGCCGATGTTGTTGCGCTTGCTTTTGTTTCTGCAAGAACAGACACAGCATTAATACGAGTTTCTAATGTAGCAGAAGTTCCTGCGCTTGCAAACGATGTTCCAATATTAGCAATGCTTGTTGCCATTGTAGAAGATACTGCAGCAATACGAGTTTCCAATGTAGCAGACGTACCTACACTTGCTTTTGTGGCAAGTCTATCCTGAACCCAGCTTGAGTTTACTGGCTTCGAACTATTATCGCCAGCCATAATATCTGCAACAGATACTAAAAATGAATCAATACCGCCCCTAAACTTATTAATGTATGCCTCGTTCCATCTAAGGCTATCATTACCTAAGTTTCTTGTAGTATTATTATTAGGAAGAAGACTTGTTCCCCAACGGCCTGAACCAGTTATAGTATCACCACTGCTATTACCCAATTGTATAGAAGAGTTCATTTTTATAGGGCCATTAAATACTGCTGATGCGTTGGAGTTAACTGTAAAACCAATGCCATCAAAAATTACTTGGCCAGTAAATGTTCCCCCCGCTAGGGGCATTTGATTGCCAATGCTTGTTGCAAGGGTATTAGAAACAGTTGCGATTCTTGTCTCTAGTGTAGCCGAAGTTGTGGCAAAGGTAGAGCTTACACCCGCAATACGTGTTTCTAATGTGGCAGATGTCCCAGCACTTGCTGCTGCTAAAGCAACTGTATTAACAGAAGCTATAGCGTCTAAATTAGTTTTAGTTAAAACAGATACTCCAGCAATCCTTGTTTCTAATGTAGCAGAGGTAGCTGCACTTGCCTTTGTTTCTACAAGGACTGATACTTCATTGATACGAGTATTAACAGATGTAATAGCTGCAGCATTACCAGTAGCAAGATTGTTTACAGAGGTAATAGCTGCCATGTTAATAGCGACAGTAGAAGCATTAGCAGCAATTGAAGTATTAGCCAAAGCAATTGCTTGAGCATTAGCAGCAATAGCAGAAGCATTCACTTCTGTAACTACAGAGTTAAGTGCGCTAACTACATTGTTAATAGATGTAATGGCATTAAGGTTTGTTGTTATTTTTGTTTGTAAGGCTGCAGATACGGTTGCAATGCTTGTTGCCATTGTAGAAGATACTGTGGCAATGCGTGTCTCAAGTGCAGCTGATACATTGGCAATACTTGTCGCCATTGTGCTAGAAACATTTGCAATAGATGTTTGCAAGGCCACATTAGTACTTGACAAGGTAGCCGAAACCGTGTTAATATGACTTTCCAAAGTCGCAGAGGTTGAAGCAAAGGTAGAGCTTACACCTGCAATGCGAGTCTCTAATGCCGCCGATACATTAGCAATACTAGTAGCCATAGTTGAGCTAACTGTTGCCAAGCCTGCCGATGTAGCTACTGGCTCACCTGCCAGTGTAATATTAGTACCAGCAATATTAGTTGCACTTACTGTGCCTGCACTAACAGTATTTGCAAACAAGTCACCAGTGCGTAAACTGCTAACACTCACATCTTGAAATGTAAGTGTTTCTGCGGTTAAAAAATCTGTTGTAATAGTTGTTGCATCAAGTGTTGATGTAATTATTTCAGAGGAATTAATTGTATTAGGCTGAAACGTACCTTCAACCGTCAAGTTACCATTAACACTTACATTGCCAGTAAAGGCAGCAGAAGTTTGAGAAAGTTTTAGTGAGGAGTTGTTACCAGAACCATCTTGGACACGGCGCAGTGTTTCATCTATGCCGTTATTGGAGGCGCTAGAATTAATCTGCAATAAATCCTTATAGGTATTTGCAATCTTCTTACCTGTTAAATTTGTCATTATACTATATTCCAGTTCTTGTTAATATCTTCCCAATTATCAAACACGGCGGCTTCCCAATTTAGGTTTCTATCATTATTAAATTCAGGTCTAGCATCTCTAATAAACATACTTCTGTCTATAGTAGATATGATTTTATTTTGCGGGTGATTAACTAAATCATAGCCTTTCTCGTTATCTTCTGGACAAACCCAAAGACCGTAACTGTTTTTCTTCATTACTGTTCTTGAATAAGAAAAACCACATACGTCACAAAGAACTTTATTATATTTGCCTCTTGCCATTTTAATCCTCTGGTAACCAAGCAGATACAGGTACTGTGCTGACTGGTAATCTTACTAGCGGTCTTGGGTCATATATAGACTCATCGTCAGTTACCCTAGCTATTTTATTTTGTGGATGACTTACCCTATCGTACTTACCTTCGTAATCTGATTTGCAAACCATCATCCCGTAGCTATTCTTTTTTAGTTCACGAAGCTTGTAACGAAAGCCACATACGTCACAAACACCTAATGCCCTAGTCACCTAGTAGTTTAATCTAGGACGCACAAGAAGACTAACACGTTCTTTGTCTTCTTCCTGCGCACGAGATAACCTTTCTTCATATTCTTGTTTCAACATATTGATTCGACCAGCATCAACACCTGGTCTTTTCATAGACATGAAGTATGCTGTGCCTGCAGTCAAGCATGGCAGAAACCTTCGAGATACATCAGCATTTTGAGAAGACCTTGTGACATCTTGAATATATTTTACAGTTTCTAATTTAAGTTGGTCAGTGCTGTTGTCAGGTAAAGGCCACAGATGAACAATTACATTATCACGGTCACGCCGAATTGCATATTGAGAGGGGCGACCTGTTTGAGACTTTCTGGGAATCTTTAAGTATTCTTCCATAGAAATTCTGTTTAACTGTAAGTCGGTTCTATTATCACCATCAACTCTATTGATGACTGCCTCAACAACATCAATGTTGTGTGCGTCTAGACTATAGGCTGTGACACTAGTTGTCACGGACACCGCCGTAGTTCCAACAGTCCAAAGCTGGATGCCACGGTTTTGCCAATCTTGCAGGAGCAAGTTTATAGAGCGGCGTGCAGAGCGAGGCTCTTCACCTAGCGTAGGTTCGCCACCAATCATTTCCATTGCTTCTTGGATTACTTCATCAATATCCATTGAGAAACTATATGTACCTGATGTTGCCATTTACGGCCTCCTTGCTGCTACTTTTTTGTTGCGACCAGTCTTCTTACGGCCTCCGCCTCTTGGACGTTTTGAGCCAGTAGTTTGTTTTTTAAGACCACCTACCTTTCTTCCAACCTTAGTAATTTGTTGACTGGTCGCTGCCCTACTTATCGCCATTGTCTTTAAGTTTTTTTTCTGTTCTTGCTACCAAGACCAAAAGTCTGCTTTTGACTTTTAGGAGGCCGCTTTTTACTGCCTGACTTACCCGACCAAAAGACTTTGTCAGCCCAGTAAGCAGCTGAAGTCTTGCCTCTAGCAATGTTCTTTCCATGCCTTGCTTTAAAGTTTTTACGAGCTTCTGGGCTGTAGTTGTGGCCCATTCCTTGAGCGCCAAACCGAATGACTTTAACGTTTCCATTGTCTCCCCTTACGGCCACTACGGCCTTTTTATTTGGATGATTGGGAGTTCTCTTAGGTTTGTTTAAACCAGATAATCCCAGCTTCTTTAGTTTATTTTTTTCTGCATCTGTGAGTGCCATTAGTATAACCTGTTATGTCCTGAAATCTTACCGCCCTTTTTAGCTGTGCGAAACTTTGCAGTTTTCTTTGCTATAGCTTTAGGCTGCTTAACGAATTGCTTTCCCTGTTTGCTTCCTTTTCTTTTTGCTCTCGATGTTGCCGCATACTCTGCTGGGGAGAGTGCCTCAATAGCCGCCTCTGGTAAATACCTTTCGCCAGTCTTGCTCGACTTCTTGCCACTCTTAGTTCTCCACTTCTGCTTTGTCCATTTGTCGAGAGACTTTTGAGATTTTGCTTTTGCCATTTAACATACTACGATTTGTAGCCTCCACCGCTTGCTTTATATTCTTTAGCCATCATCTGTGCTTTTCTTGCCGACCACTGACCAGGCTTGCCGCCCTTACTTCCTGCTTTGATTTTTTCAAAAATCTTTTTACGCATACCAGGCTTTGTGTAGTTGCCTGCCTCATTGACACGGCTACCCTTCTTTTTATTTACTTTTTTTTTAGCACCACGATTGTCTGAAAGCTGTTCTTCAATATATTTCATACGCTCTGCATGTTCTTTTTTAATTTGTTGCTCGTAATCGTAAGCTCTCATGCCTTGTTCTTTTGTACCACGATTGCCCTTAATGGTTTCTGTTACCCCACCACCTGCTTGTTTATAACCCATACGATTACGAACCTTAGTAGGAAGCTTTGAAAGACCTGGATTATTTGCTGGTACTTTTTTCATTACTTCATTGCCTTTCCATAACCAGACTTAGCGCAGCCAACACCTCTAGGCTTACTTGACATGCCGCCACCAGCCTGGCGTTTAACCGTTTTCTTTTTCATACCACCGCCATAAGATTTTTTAGAAGACAAACGGTCAACCATTTCTTGACGAGGGCCAACATATTTACCAGCTGCTCTACGTTTTCTTTTGGTACTTAATTTACGAGAATCAGCGCCAGACTTAGCTACAGTTTTTGCCAGCCTCTCTTTCTTTTTAGCAGCTGATTCTTCTTCTTTAGTCCGTGTATGATAAGGTTTTCCATTAAACATAAATTGTTTTTTACCTGCTTTACGTGCAGCAGCAAAAGCCTGACCAAATGTTTGTTTTTTAGCAGCAGGCTTGGCAGCAGGTTTAGCAGCAGGTTTAGCAGCAGGTTTAGCAGCAGGCTTCATTTCACCACGTGCTTTTAATTCTTTTGCTGCTCTATCAAAACGAGCTTGAGCATTTTTTGCAACAGGGGTTCTCATATAGCTTCCCTTGCTTGATTTGCTCAATCCTTTATTAATAGTATCTTGACTCTTTTTAATTACAGACTTTAGTTCTGCAACCGTCATCTTGGATTCACGAGAAGCTGATTTAGCGGCCTTCTTTTTGGCACGTTCAGCACGCAAGTTTTCCATGTATTTTTGATAACCTGTTTTTTCCATTTTAAGTTAGCTCCCTTTATTCACTTCCATTAATTGTATTTTCACCAAATAAAGAAGCAGGAGCTTCCATATCATCACGGCGTGTTCTTCGAGATTGATTTCTCAAAAGTTCTACAGAGTTAGTATATCGTTGTTCGTAATAATTACTTACTGTATAATTTTTCATAAAGTCCCCTGCCTCTACCATGCAGCCATAAAATAAAGCATCATAACAAAAGTCAGAGAAATAGTTAGTTTGATTTAAACTAGTCAAAGCAGTTGGCCTAGCGACATATACAAGCTCACCACCATAAGTAGCGCTTGCAGTAGGAGCAACAATAACATTAGTATTTGTTTTCTTAGCATAATACTTTGGTGTTCCTGTGCTGGCACTAACAGGCCAGTAGTCATAAATAAATTCATCTGTTCTTTGTAGTAAATTAATCTTAGTTCCATTATCTTCAATCCGAAGATTTTTTACATAGCGTGTTTCTGCTGGCAGTGTAAGAGTGTTCTTACCTGCAGATAATGTAACTGTTGTAGTTGTTACCAAACCAAAATCATCTAAGGCTTTAACTAATCGCTCTTCAACACGATTAACCATCTTAGGAATAGCCGCAACAAATTCATTGCCATCATTCTCTGTGGCATCAATAATGTCGGTAACAAGGTAAGTATAATTAGCCATAATAAATTGTCGTAGAAATAGTATTGACAGCAGAAACAATTACCTTGCCTGCCATGCGAACACCATTATCTGCGAAGTCCTGATAGTTGCTTCCGTTAATTTGAAACTTAATACGACCACCGTTGGTATTACCAAACGGGTCTGCAGACGTACCAGTAATAACCACAATCCCTGTCCCTACACATTGTACGCCACGTACACGGGTATCAGTAACGGTTACACTGGTAAGCGAATCTACAAATGTGCCAGTTCCAGAAACAAATGCGCTTCTAATGTTAGTCATTGTTTACTCCTATAAAAATATCAATAGCTATATTATACTAAAAAAGGGGGTGAGATACAAGTCCCACCCCCTTCAAAGGTTAGCTAATAGGTGTTTTAATTAAGCACCTTGGCTTCCGTAGAAACCACGCCAGTCACTGAAACCAAACGCATAACGCTCACGAGCCTTAAAGCGCAGGTTACCAGTGTCGAAGTCAGGCTCCATTTTAGTCTGAAGCGGCGAACGTACGAACATTTTCGCACCATTCGGCACATCAGTCTTAATGAAGTAACCATTCGTGTCCGTGAAACGGCGGTTTACGTAGAAGCCGTTAGGGACAAGACCTTGATTGCGAATGCTGTTAATGTCGTTGACATTGGTAGCAGAGTTAGCAATCGTGGTTGACAAGGTGCTGTTCAGAATCTGGTCAGCAGTAAATGCCAGGTCTGACGGGATGTGCAGGCTTTCGGCCTGTGCGCCAATCAGAATACCACGGTCATCTTTAGTTTTAGAAATAGCAATCAATGCAGTTTCCAAAGCGGCTTCCGAAAGGTCAGAAGCAGCCAAGGCATTGCTTTGGTCGCCATTGCCAATGGTCGGGTGTGCAGCGGAGAAGAAAGCTTGTCCGTCACCACCACCAAAGGCAGAGTTAAAACCGTTGTTGAAAACATCAGCAGCTTTAACTTGTTTCGTGTTCGCCATAGCACGAGCCAAACCTTTGGCACGCAGTTTAGCGAATGTGTCATAGAGGTTATCCTCCATAGCTTCTTCCGTAACGGCGAAGCCAAGTGCAATCGTCTCATGCGTATAGCGTGAGGTGTAGCTTTCTTGGGCATCGTCATATGATACGGCAGCGCCTTCACCTTTTACAGGTGCAGTGCCGAAGCCAGTGAAGAGAACTTCTTCTTCGAATGCACGGTCTGAATTTTCAGTGTCAAACAACGGTGCATGTTCATCAGCAACTTCTCCATACTCAAGACCGAAAACGGCGTTGAGGCCAGGGAGAAGTTCTTTTGCAATACTTGCTCTGTTAATAGCCATTATTATTTATCTCCCTTAGTTACCAGCTGTAGCTGTTGCTGGAGCGTCTACATATACTTGACGGAAGTTAGCAGCTTGTGTATTAAGAACAACTTCAAGTTTCGTATAGGCATCGCCTACTTTGTTGCCAGGTTCATCAACAACACCAACAACACGTAAAGCGCCAACGCCAGCTTTACCAGCTGTGCCAGCAGTAGTTTTAGCAACGAGGGTTGATTTACCAGTAAAGGTAGAACCACCAGCAATTGCGCTAACTTCTACGTTGTTTCCTACGATACCAGCAGCAACTGTGGCATTCGAAGAAATGATGTAAGTTTGACCAGGATTGTCGTTTACCAAGCCAACGATGTCTGAAGCAGACACGCCAGAATAGTAAGGTTTAAATTTTTGTTCCCCGTCTTCTACATAGCGGCAACCTTGGAAAGTACCAATCGGTGCTTCGGTTGTCGTTACGCAGGGTGTTAGTGTACCAGAAGCAATACGTACAGGAGTACCTGTATACATTGCCGTAGCACCTGAAGCAATAGGATATTCGTTCAGGCCGTTACTATTTGGTGCAGCACCACGAACACGGGAAGGCTGAAGTCCAGTGACTTTAGTAGTAGACATATTTTTCTCCTTCAGTGTCTAAGTTGTGTAACCAGACTTCGCCACCCTTTTAATCAAAAGAAGGGGTGCGACCCTTGGTTACATTGGTTTTGCTTTGATTTTGAATCGGCATTCTGCGGTCTGATGAGTTTTCAAGCTGTGCATTAACAGCATCAACCATCTCTGCGGAGGCGTTTTCAAAGTGTCTTTGTCGAGCTTCTGCACGTTTAATTGGCAATTTAGCAAGTGCCAAATCTCCTCGACATACAGTACCCTTATATCGACCTTCATCTTTAATTGCAGATGTGTGCGCTAGTTCAGGTACTTCTTCAAGAGAAACAAACTCCCAGCCTTCGGCCATTCGTTTGCCAACATTTGTATAATCGTCACCACCCTTTAGGGTTGTACGTATCCAACGAAGTTTCATTCCTTGGTCTTCAAACCGTGAGGTTACTGATTCAGGAATATCTAGAAGGTTCGGTTCACGATATTCAAAGTCTTCTTCTACTTCTCTTGTTTCCAGTTCACGACTCTGGGTGCTACGTGTGGTGTTTCGTGCCATAAGTGTATATCCTTTCGCAACTATCGGTTAATGGTAGTATACTCGCCTTGGCCTGCCTTTTCGACTTTTAGCTTTTCGGCTGCATACTGTTCAAGTGATATTCCCCATTTTTCTGCAAGGCGTACATCTTCTTGAGAGAGTTTTACCTTCTTACTTGATGAGGGTGCTGGAGTGTGCGAAGCTCCTGCGACCACTTGAGCAGGGGTTGACGTTTCCTGCGCTACGGGGGTTTCGGCTGCTACTTCTTTGGTAGCTTTTCCAAACTTGTTAGGAAATTGATTTGCCATACGGCGGTCAATTTCTTGATAGTAATCATCGTCAGCTGGGTCAAAGCCTTCTTCCTGAACCTGACTATCTACTTCAAGAGCAACTGCAGTCATTACACGGTCAGTATTAAACCAGTCATTTGCTGCTGCCCAGTCTGTTGCTTTACGTTGTGCGTCTGACACAACTGCAGTTTGGGCTTGTTGTTGTTGCTCCTCAAATGTTTGAGGTTCAAAGGACTCCGCCTGTTGACGAAATTCTGTCAGTCGATAATTATCTTGCTGGGCAGTATTAAGAGATTCTTGTGCCTTTAAGATGTTATCGGCATCGCCGCTTTCTACGGCCTGACGGTAAGCAGAACGAGCAAGCTCTAGCCGTTCCGTCACTTGACGCTCGTTAGATTCAACATTATTATTTAAGAGACTTTTATATTCTTCTTCTCTTTGTTGAAGCTTTGTTTGCATTTCCTTTTGCTGTGACAAAAGATTTTCAATTTCAGCTTCACGTTCTTTTTTCTGTTTTACCAGTTGTCGAATACGTTTCTGTGCGCCAGATGTTTCTACACCCTTAGTTTCTTTTTCTTGCTCTTCTTCAATTGTAGGGGTAGGTTCTTCTTGGGGTGCTTCGGCTTCTACTTTTGCTTCAGGCTCTTGTGGCTCTTCTGCTTTAGTTTCTACTTCTGCTTCGGGGGCTTCCACTTCTGCGGCTTCCTGCCCTTCGATTTCAAATTCCACCTTTTCTTTTTCAGGCGGTGAACCTGCTTCGATGGTAGACCATTCAGTCTCTGCCATATTATTTTCTCCTGTTTAACGTCTGCGGCGAATTAGACGAGTAACGCCGATGTATATTATTATATAGTATGATTGTTTAATTCACAAGAGTCACTGTGAATTTTTTTTAGTTGCTTAGATTAAATGTAGGGTCTAAGTCTTTAGCGTCTTCAACTACCATCTTGATATCGTCATCAAACAATAGCAAAAGATTTATGCCCTTGTAAAAGAATTTGTTTCCTGTATGTTTTCCGTAACACACAAAGTCACCTTCTTTACACCAAGGACCATTGGCAAACTTTTCGTCTTTATAAGCTAGGTCGCCAACTTTTAGAACACGACCAACTGTTGTAAGGTAAGCCATGTCCGATTTGGTTGAGTCAGGCAAAAGGATACCACCCTTAGTTGCTGACTTAACTGATACTGGACGAACAAGGATATGGTATCCAGGAATTTCTGGAAGTGGGTTAGGGTCTGCGATGTCCTCGTCTGTAATCCATTCATCATTTTTCAAAGCATTAGATGCAGCTTGCATATTTACTCCTCTTCGATATATTTATTCAGATAATCTTTAATAAGACCTACGGCCTTTTCTAAACCAGCGATTGTTCCCACCGATTCACAGTATCTAGAATAATCCGAAGCGGCTCCATACGCAAGGGAATTTTTTATAGATTCGATTTCTTTTTGTATATCTTTTACTAACTCTTCGTATAACACTATTTAATACCCTGCTCTTTAATTACATCTTGTAATAGTTTAGCAGAAAGTTTTGCTTCTTCCAAGTCATTATTTTCTTGAGCCTTCAAAAGGTCAGCCAAAACATCCATAGCTTTTAGAACACGCTTAGAGTTTCTGTCTTCTTCTTTTTGATAGGCTTTCATTTGTTCAGACATTCCTTGACCCTGTGCATCGAGAACAATCTTCTGTTCTTTTAAATCAAGGTCACGTTGTTTAAGGGCTGAATCTGCTTGAGACTTAGCAATTTGTGCAGCAGTTTTATTTTGTTCAACCTGAAGTTTTTGAGCCTCAAGCTGTACCATTTGCTGTTCGGGAGTTTGAGGACCGCCCTGTGCCATCATTTGATTTGTTTCTGCAATCTGTTGAGCAGCAATTGCTTGGGCAAATGCTTCTGGGTCAGCCATCTCTGCCAGCTGTGCAGCAGCCTGTGGATTTTCAATAGCTTTGTCCATTAAGCCTTCTACTTGCTCTTGATACTTCATAAGCATGTGTTCAGAAATATTAGCTTGTAATGCTGCCCCAATCTGTGCCATAAACGGATTGCCTTGGTTTCCAGGGTCTTGCAAGAATGACATTTTAAATTGTACATGTGCATCGTGGTTTTGACCAGGAAAAGCTTTAATTGGTTTATTCTCCATAACCTGCATAATATCTGACATTGGGTCAAGGGGAACTGCATCCTTCTTTAAGGGCATAAGTTTATCTACGTCAGGCACATTAGCAGTAGTCAACAGCATTCTGTTGATTGCTTCCATGTCAAACATACCTGGGTCTGATTGCTGTGCAATCTGCTGCACCATTTGAATAAGCATCATGCGCTGTGCATTAGACGGAATGTTCGGGTCAGATACTGGAATAATATCTACACGACCATCAAAGTCTAACTTAAATACTTTCTCACTAATACCTGGAAGGTCGTAGGGATATTCTCCAGGCAATGACTCGTGGTTAACCCGTGCCAATACCTTGAACTCATCACCCTGCGCTTTGTGCAGTCTCTTGTGAATAGCAGTGAAGAACTTACTTGAAGCCTCAAGCAATGCCATCGTTGTACCAACTGGACCATAGCCACCGCTGTCTGAAATAACCTGCTCTGTACTGTCAGCAAACTTCTGACCAGAAGCAGTTACAAAGTTCAGCATGTTGAACAAAGTCTGCGAAGGTTCTTTAAATGGTAGAGGAATAATAGACTTGGACAAGTCCATGCCTGTAGCTTCTACTTCCTTAAACTCACCTGGCGCAATCGGGTCATTATCCCCGACCATCCTAACTCCTTTAGCTTTAAAGCCGCCTGGTAGATTAGCGAACTGACCAGCATCAAGAAGGCTACGCATTGCAGCAGTAGCAGACATAGTAAGGTTGCCAAGAAAATGAATAAGACCCAGCCCATAAAAACCGAAACCAGGAACATATCGGTAATGTGTGAAGTGCATCTTTTTAACATACTTGTCATCTCCCTCTGCCCAGTTACGGCGAATCGAAAGAACCTGACCTGACTGTTGCTCTACAGTTACAATGTATGGGCAAGCAGTCTTGCCTTTGTGCATCTTGTCTTCTTCAAGTTCTAGATAGCAGTGCTGTTCCAGCAACACATACTGTGGGTCATTGTCTCCTGCGGGTGACAGTCCCAAAACTGTATCCATTTTCTCTGCCATGCCTGACAAGCTAGGAACACCTGCATCAGGAAGTTCCATGTCGGCATACATGCCTGCTTCTATTTGTCGAGATAAATCGACAGGGCTACGGTATATAACGTGAGTATAACGGTCTGCTCTGCGAAGGTCAGTCGCATAGTAAGAAACATAAAACTGGTCAATAGGCACAAACTCGCTAACAGGACGGTCAAGACTGGAATCATAATAAATCTTCTTAACTGCAGAACCAATCAGCGGTAGGTGAAATAACATACGCTCAAACTCATCGAAGTATTCAGGCATCTGGGTAGTTACCTGATAGTTCATAAAGTTCTGTACACGATTGGCTTGCTGTTGCCTTTCAAGTGTAGCTTCGCCAAGAACCTGTGCTTTGACTGGTCCTTTGGCTGGGAATAATTCTTGTGAAGCCTTAGACTGAAACTTAACTGCTGACTCAATCAACAGCGGGTGGACAGCAGTAGCTGCACCCTCAAAGGGTTCACTCGTATCTTCTAGCTTCAGACCAAGCAGGTCAAAGCCACGTTCAAACATTGACTCCCATTCTGAACGGGAATCCTTGTCTGCCTCAAACTTATCAAGTACTGTGTTGCCAATCTCTTCAAGCATATCGTCATCCAAGATTTCTACAAGGTTTTCATAGAACCCTGCATTCATGTTGACTTCTACTTCGATTGACTCTGCCGACCCCTCAAGGTCTACTGTAATCTCGCCTGTCTCTGGGTCTACCTCAAAGGTAGCCTCTGCTTCAGAAGGCTGCTGCATTTCCATGCGGATAACATTCTCACCCTCTGGGCGCTGCTCATAAGGATTTCGCTCTGTTGCCATTTATATACCTATCAAAATAATTGTGGTTGCTAGTATCAGTAGAACTAACAATGTTTTGGTTCTCCCGTCCATAGGGCATATTATACCATTAAGTTCTCCAGTATCCAACCCTCTTTGTTCGTCTTGGATTATAGTCATCTTCCCAGCTGGGGTCTTCGTTGTGTGACACATGCCAGCTATCCCGCATATAGTGTATAGCCATAGTCATGGCATCTACTTGGTCATCGTGTGCGCCGTTGGGGAATGCAAGGCATTCATCGTATAAATCTTTAGCCCACTCCTTCCCTTTAGGTATGTACACACGACCCGACTCCATAAGAGGCGTAGCGGCATAGACACGTGAAACCTTGTCTCTGTCTGGAAGATAGTCCAGAACTGGTAGCCCTGCGAGGCGCATATCCTGAAGCAACGATTGACCAGAAGCTTTCTTCTCAATGATACACACATCTGGTTTGTGTTTTTGGTACAGATGTTGTGCCGTACGGCGAAGGTCAGGGTACTCAAACCTTTCCTTGACATTCCCAAGAAGGATAAGGTTCGGTACAACGTACTCTCCACCATACTCGTCACGCTCCGCTTGGTGAAAGATGCCCCAGGTTTGGATGACACTATAGTCTGCTGTTTTTCTAGTAGAGAAGGCCGTGTCATACGTTTGAATGATAAACTCACAGTGCGGCGGGTCTTCGTATTCCCACCACTGAAACCAGTTCTTCTTGATAATCCCACCTTCGTCTGGCGATGGGTTCTGCATGTATAGCGCATCCCAGTATCTACTCCCGTTGCTTGCTCGTATCTCTTGCTCATCCAGCTGCAATACTGAATCTGGTTTCCATTCTGGGAAATAAGAAGAACCCTCTGGCAATCCCAGCAGTTCGGCTGCAGTTTCGTCTAGCCATGCAGGAATACTAATTACTTCCCACGGCTCTGTGCTAAACTCTGACTCCTGCTTGAGCAGCCAGCCACACAGGTCATCAAAGTGGTAGCGTGTGTTAATAATAATAATGCTGCCATTCGGCATCAGGCG
>Ga0181399_1000535_pt1 | contig 13854 bp, 8 predicted proteins | sample 22SPOviralmetaG_FD_130128 | JGI IMG/M metagenome (GOLD analysis project Ga0181399, IMG submission 130128) | Marine viral communities from the oligotrophic San Pedro Time Series (SPOT) site, San Pedro Channel, CA, USA - 22 SPOT_SRF_2011-05-21 | ecosystem: Environmental > Aquatic > Marine > Strait...
AGCAGATTGGATAATAGGAAAAGTAACAAATTATAATACAGGAACTGGAGTTTTACAATATAGTGTAGTACAAAGCTACGGTGGAGGAAATCCAGGAAACCCATTAAGTGCTTGGGAAATAAATTTAAGTAGTAATCCAGGTCAAAATGGAACATCGGGTACAGCAGGTACCTCAGGTACCTCAGGTACAGCAGGCACAAGTGGTACTTCTGGTACATCAGGTACAAGTGGAACATCAGGTACTTCTGCTATAGATGGTACATCAGGAACTTCAGGAACTTCAGGAACATCTGGAACAACAGGTACAAGTGGTACATCTGGTACTTCTGCTATAGATGGTACCTCTGGTACAAGTGGAACAAGTGGTACATCAGGTACTTCTGGTACTTCAGGTACTACAGGTACTTCAGGTACATCTGGTGCTGATGGTGTTGTAACTGGAAATACAGCTTATGGTGAAATTTCTGAAGTAAATGGTCCTATTCTCCCAATTGGTATTCCATACCAAGGATGGAATACTGGTATACAAGGTAGATTGAAAACCCTTATCTTTACTCCTGGAATTGGAGCTACAGCAGATAGTTATACCATACCTACTGATTTTGCAGGTGATTATTTAATTAATGCCTCATACACATTTGAATCAGCAGGTAATGATACTTTATTTGCTGCTATATTTGTTAATGGTATTGAAATAACTACTACAACAACATCAAGAGCATTCCAAAATAATACTAAAGGTTCATTTTCAATAACCGATATTTTATTATTAGAAGATAATGATGTAGTTGATATAAGATTTAAAACCTTAACAGGCCCTACTGATTTTACCCCTATTAATATTTCTTTTAATTTAAGTAAATTAGTTGGAGTTGGTGATCCTGGTACTTCGGGTACTACAGGAACTTCAGGAACATCTGGAACAACAGGTACTAGTGGTACATCTGGTACATCAGGTACAAGTGGTACATCTGGAACCTCTGGAACTACAGGTACAAGTGGAACAAGTGGTGTAGACGGTACTTCAGGTACTAGTGGTACATCAGGTACAACAGGTACTTCAGGCACAAGTGGTACATCAGGTACTTCTGCTACAGATGGAACTTCAGGAACTTCTGGTACATCTGGAACTTCTGGTACATCTGGAACTTCTGGAACAACAGGTACTTCTGGTACATCAGGTGCTAATGGAAATAATGTATCAATAGAACATACAGGAAGTTTAGTATTAACTAATGTATCAACACTTAACTTTTCGGGATCGGGTGTAGCTGATGTTACTGACGAAGGTTCTGGGGAAGTAAAAGTAACACTGCAAGGTGGAGGTGGAAGTGGAGGTAAAAAATATGCTTTCTTAATTAGATTTGATGGTGAAGCATTGAGTGCTACCCAAGGTAGTATTACCCAAATAACTACTTCCCCATATGATAATGGAAGTGTAACTACCAACCCCGCAGTACAATCTCAGGTATCTTTTAACTTTAATGATGAAGATTACCCACCAACCAATATTGCAATTTATGCATATAATGGGGATAATCAACGATATGAATTTGCCCAAGCAAATTATGCTTTAGATTCTCTCCAAAAAGTAACAGATTTAGGTACTCATACAACCTCAGGTACTACTGTTACTACAGACTTACTAACAAATTTTAAAGCAGCAACCCAAGTATTAAATCTTATTTATGGTAATATAGGTGGTTCTACAGGTTTTTCAGGTATAGATGGACATTGTTATGTTATATTTAACTTTGCCTAAAATTTTATTTATTGAATAACTAACTATGAGCAAATATATTCGCACTCTTCCCCCATTAACTTTATTTGGTGGTATTTCATCCTCAACCATTAAAGATTTATATGGAATTAATGATGGATCTGGTTTAGCTAATGTACCACGTACCTTTGATATTGTTGTAAGTGGTATTAGTACTCAAACAGTAGGTGATGATAACATTGGTACTTATACAGGTTTTGATGTAAGTGTAGGAGATTATATTTCTAAAACTGATGGGTTAATTACCCTAAAAATTATTTCTATATCTTCTAAATCTGCAACAGGGTTTACATGTGTGGTTGAAGATGTAAATATGGGTATTGCTCGTACTCGAACTGTTAGTAATCCTAATGAATTACAAGCAGGTGCTTCAATTGTAATTTTTAAAGTTAATAATGATAATAGCATAGCTCTTTCAGCAGATACCTTATCATCTTTAACCATAAATAATGCTGTAGATAGTATACAATCTTATTTAAATCTACAACAACCCTTTCAAACCTTTTCCTTCACTCCTGTTACTACTGGTTCTTTACAATTAGGTGATTTAGTAACTATAACTGGAAGTGGTGATGGGTATGAGTTAATTACTTCTTCTTTAGGAGATACTACAATAGGTACTGTATCTGAGCTATATACTGAAAACGTAATAGTAAGACCTTATAATAAAATTATTACTTCATTTGATGCTCCTGAAAAATTAACTGGTGGGGTAGTAGGTAGTATATGGTATGAAAGTGGTAGTGGACAAATAACTACAAGTAGTGCTGATAATAGAAATCAAAAATTCTTACAACTAACAAATGCTATAGGTACTTCTGTAACTGGTAGTGTTGATGGAGCTACTTTTGATGAAACCTCTTATAATCTTATTATAAATGGTATAGAAACAATCCCCCAAAATCCCGGAGGAGGCATTCTATCTATAAGTGAAATAACATCTTCAATAAATAGTTTAACTGATCAACATCATGTTACTGCAGGAATTGAAGTAGAAGGTGGTAATGCAGAAGTATCCTCTGGAGACCCAGCAGGAATAGGTGGAGAAGATGGAACTACTAAATTTAACGTAGGAAACAATATTTTAATAGTGGTAGGATCTTCAGCAACATTACCTTTTAATAATCCATCCGCCCCAGGTAAATTTGAAATTATTGTTAGTAGTGGTTATACATTAGAAATCCACCCTACTACAGCAAATCAAACTATAAGTGGGTTAGCATATGCAGATGAATTTCAAATTGCTAATGATATTAATGCTGAAGCTACTACTCAAGGAGCCCCTATCCAAGCAACTGCTACTACAGGAACACTTACAATAGAAACTATAGATGGTAGTAACTTAGAAATAAATAAAATATCCCCCTTTACATCTCCTAATACTACAGATTGTGTTGGACTTAATTCAGGTACAGGATTACCTACTGGGGTTTTTAACGCCCCTCCTTCTGAATACTATCTAACCCTTAGTCGAACTGATGGGGGTCAAGTTTTTATGGAAGGTACTTGGATAAATGCTATACCAGGACAAGCAGAGGGATTATATAATATAGTTGGTCAACCTCCTTACATATTAATGTTAGAAGGTGGTTCTCTTTCTTCAGGTGGGGGAGATGATGATTGGTATGTAGGAAGCACATTTTTAACCTCATCTAGAGATGTACTTATTACTGGTTCACTATTAGTAAATAGACAAGACTCACTCTCAGATTTCTTCATTATTACTTCTGGAAGTTATGATACTATGAAGGTTGATTCTGAAGGAATAACTAGATTTTTTGCTTACACAGATGAAATTGAACCTTGGGCAACCGCAGATTATGGAGGATTATACTATATGTCTTCTTCAGTCTGGGCTGCATTAGATTAAAATAATTACATACGTATAACCGATAACATTTTTCAAAAATAACTAAAATTAATTAATTAAAAAAACACATTCTCAATGGCAACATGGAAAAAACTCGTCGTATCAGGTAGTGATATATCCCAGTTAACTAATGACGCTGGATATATTAGTGCTTCCCAGGTACCCTCTGCAGAAAATTCTTTTGCAACGGCATCCTTTAACGGGACTGACCTAATATCTGATTCGACATCAGGAACATTAAACTTTGCATCTGGATCAGGTGGAGGTTTAAAAATTGATGCAAATTCTGCAACAGACACCTTAACATTTGATTTAGAAGCAGTACCTAATAATAGATTAGCAAATAAGGATATTACTATTGGTACTACTACAATTGACTTAGGTGATTCTAGTACAACTTTAGCTGGATTAACTTCAGTATCCTCCACTACCTTTACAGGTGAATTAGATTCATCTTCTACCTTAGCAAACGGAGTAAGAGGAGTTACACAAGGTCCAACTGATAGCTCGACATTAGTAGCCACTACTGAATTCGTTCAAAATGTAGTTACACAAGGTGACTTAGACTTCTCAGGTGACTTAGGTTTAAATGGATCAGTAGATCTAGATTCACAAACATTTGCTATTACTGGTGGTGGAGTAGGAGGAATAGAAACAACTTCTGATGCTAATCAAGGTATATCGATTAGTCTTGTCAATGACAATGCAAGTGGTGGTAATATTGTACCACTTAACTTATCAGCTAATGGTATTGGTCTTGATGTTAATACTATTACAGGTCAAGGTCTTGTTGCACAAACAGGACAACTTACAGTTCTACCAGAAACTCAAAACAACCCAGGTTTCATCCCAGTTACTGTTACAGCTACCGGGGTAAGTATAGACGCAAATCTTCTTGCAGATGGTAGTAAAGGGGTTGAATTTGATGCAGCTAACAATACACTTGCTGCTGTAGTTGATAATCAGACTATTGAAATAAATCCCTCAGGAGAATTAAGAATTAAAGATGGTGGTGTTGATACTGATGCAATTGCAGATTCTTTAGGTGTATTAGGCACTAATGAATTTACAGGTTCATTTACTGGTTCATTTACTGGAGACGGTTCAGGATTAACTGGTCTTGCTACTACATTATCTACAGAAGGTGATAGTGGTACTGGAACAATCGATCTTCAAACACAAATACTTGATATTAGTGGTGGTAGTAATATTACTACTACAGCAGGTTCTCAAACTATTGAAGTTGCTTTAAATGATAGTATTAGTGTTGTAGATGCAACTGTTACTGGTGACTTAACAGTACTAGGTACAGCATCATTCCAACATGAATCTAACTTAGAGGTAACTGATAGATTTATCTTATTAGCCTCTGGTTCTTCTCAAGAAGGAGATGGTGGTATCATCATACAACAATCTAACCAAGATGTAGGTGATGTATTTGGATTTGATGGTGATCCAGCTGGAACAAAAAGATGGGGTATTGATCAAAGTCAAAATGCTAGTCTAAGTTCATTTACTCCTGAAGCCTTTATGGCAGCAGTATTAACAGGTGATGCCGATTCAGATGCTACTATCGATGCTCTTGTAGATGATAGATATGAAGCTAAAGGAAATCTCTTTATAGGAGATGATCAAGACATTTGGATCTGGTCATAATTTTCAATTATGTTTAGTACAAATGGGTTTCAAAGCAAAAAATGTTGAAATTGGGAATATCCCAGAATGGATGGTGGAGAATGCTTCACCATCCATATCTTGGGAGAGACACAAAGAACTTTTAGAAGATCATTCTAAAGACCTTCGATCAGATATTAAACTAATATCACAACAATCCAAATCAGAAATTAATAAACTGAATGAAGATATTAGGATTTTAAAAGAAAGACTTTCTGTTTTCTTAGATAAGAATAAAAATTCTTTAGATGGACAAGAATTAATGTTCCTATTACATTTTATAAAAGAAGCAAATTTTAAAGGCGGCCAATTAGAACATGTCTTTCAGGTTACTTTAAAGCTTCAAAACCAATACAGATTTCTTGAAAATAACAAAGAATAATTAAAATCTTAGGTTAACTTTAATAGTTAACCTTTTTTTTTTCATATTTATCATAAATATTATATTATAGGCCCGTAGGGGAAGTGGGCAGGCAATCCTGTAACCAACCAATAATAAACTAGTTAATATGCCAAGTTGGAAAAAAGTCATCATATCTGGAAGTGATGCAAACTTAAACTCATTAAATGTATCTTCCGCTCTTACAGCAAGCGGAAATATTTATCCTACAAATCAAGGTTTAGCCGATCAGGTTATAGTAACAGATGGCGCTGGAAATCTTTCATTTACAGATGCAAATACAAGTGGCACCTCAGGTACTTCAGGCACCTCAGGTACAAGTGGAGTAGCTTACGAGCACACACAAGCTATTGCTTCTTCTACTTGGACAATTAATCATAATTTAGACTCAGATTTACTTAATGTTACCGTAACAGATAGTAGTAAAAATGTTATTGTTCCTAATAATATTGATTTATCAGACCCTGATCAAACTATAATTACTTTTCCACAAGCTATAACCGGGTACGCCATATTATCTTCTATGACAGGTAACCCTGCAGGGGCAGATGGCACAAGTGGAACTTCAGGAACAACTGGTACATCTGGTACATCTGGTACATCTGGTACATCAGGAACAAGTGCTACAGACGGTACTTCAGGTACATCCGGCACTTCGGGTACAACAGGCACAAGTGGTACATCAGGAACCTCTGGAACTACAGGCACTTCAGGTACTTCGGGTACTTCAGGTACATCAGGCACTTCGGGTACATCAGGTACATCAGGTACTTCAGGTACAAGCGGTACAAGCGGTACAAGCGGTACAAGCGGTGTAGATGGTTTAGATGGTGGTGGTGGTTATGTTGCTAATCAAAATACACCTAGTAGTGTATGGACAATTACTCATAATTTAAATACACGTCCATTAAATGTAAATATTGTTGATTTAGATTATAATCTAATAATAACTGAGGATATTACTTTCCCATCCAATAATAGTGCTATAATAACTTTCCCAACTGCACAATCAGGTTATGCTGTTTTTTCTTCTATAGATGCTGTTTATACTGCTTCTGAAGATAATCTCCAAATGGTTACGAATAGAGGAAATACTACTACTAATGATATGATAGTAACTTCTTCATTAGCAGCTGACACTTATACTTTACTATCTACGGGTAGTATAGAAACAACTTCTAATGTAGATGTAGGTGGATTATTAACTGTAACTGGAACAGGTACATCCCAATTTTCTAGTCACTTACAATCCCATTGTTTAGGTGTAGGTACTTCTCCTTCTACAAATGGTGGTACTATAGTAGCATCTTCAACCGTAACTGCTACTAACTTTATAACTACATCTGATAAAGAACTCAAATCAAATATCGTGGCTATTTCAGAAAGTCTTGATACATTGAAACAATTTACAGCATATGAATATACCAAAGATGGTCTCCCCGATGCTGGTTTTATAGCACAAGAAGTACAAGAGGTTTTACCTTATGCTGTATTTACGGGTGAAAATGGATATTTAACTATGAATGACAGGCCTATATTGGCTCACATGCATAACGCGATAATAGAATTAGATAAACGTCTTAAAGTTATTGAAAATAAATTAGGTTAATATGGCAGTACCGGTAAGTGACAATTTTAACATGTTTAAAACTGGCTCTGGTGATAAAACATCAATTGCTGGGGGTATTGAAGAAGGTGGGGGATCTGTAACCTCAAAAAATGATTTCAATATTCTAATCCCAGCATCTACTGAGATTCTATATGATCCTGACTTTGCTAAAGTAGGAGGTATAGTAACTAACCTAAACCAAATTACAGAATCTGTACAATTTAGAAATTATCCTTCTTCTTCTGCCCCTACACCCGCACCTAATACCCCCCCAACAAACCCACCAACTTTATCTCCTACTCCTCAACCAACACCAGCTCCTGTTACCTCTCTAAAATGTTTAAACTATCAGGCATATGATACCGCTGGAGTAGGAGGAATGGTTAGATATCAACCATGTAATAACGAAACTGGAGAATTTCTCCATAGGATAATTAATCCAAACCAAACCCTTAATTTCTGTGCTGCCGAAGGTACAGTAACTATTGAAACTAACAGTTATCTTGATGTTTGTACACGATATTTAATACAAAATAAATCTGAATATGATTCTTCCTCACAAATATCATATACAGATTGTAATTCTGGTATAGTTGTAGATGATTTATATGTCTTTCAGAATACACAAGAAGTTGTATGTTCTTTAACAACCCCAGTAATTTTAGCATTTTCAGATAATGTTATTGTAAAACAAGATACTATTCAAGATTGTTATTATGATGAAGATACAGCATCTTCAAATCAAGAAATTAGTTTAGCGGAATTAGGTGATTGTATTAATCCAAATCCCCCTACACCACCACCCACTTTACCCCCTACTCCTCCCCCCACAAACCCACCTACTCAACCCCCAACAAACCCACCTACCCCACCACCTATTCCCGGTGGTTTAGATACCTATTATTGTGATTCAGGAGTTTACGAATTTTCTACTTATTCTGACTTTTCTGGTAATTATTCAGATTTAATTTTAAATTCTTCTGACCCACAGTATCAAAATTATATAGAAGTTGAATCATTCACTCGACCTAATAGAGTAATTATAGAAGATTCTGATGGGACAGTTTTAGATACTGGTTGGTTAGGATATGCTAATTATTCTGGCCCTTGGGGTTCAAGTTTAAATAATAATGGTGAATATAGAGAGTATTTTGACTATAATAGACCCACAGATTCTAATAGAAGATTAAAAACTGAATATGGGAATAGTATAACTCATGCTGATTTAGTTAAAATAAGTATTTCATGTGGTATTAATAGTGATTTACATCGAACTTGTGTTAATTTAGGTTCTACCCCCGAAAATTCATGTGCCACAGAACCTGGTGTATGTACTGAATGGGATGTTGAATCAACTATGGGTACGGGTACAACATTCACCTATGAAAATTGTAATGGTGAAACAGAAGATACATATGTACCTGTTGGTGATTCAACACCAATTTGTACTCGAGCAACTCAAGCTAGTGATATTCTAATTTTCCCTCTTTTAACTGGAAATGTACAGAATAGTTTTAACTCTTGTACTATTACTGCTGATACTGTATGTCTATGGTTTGATGCTGCTGATTGGGTATTGGCAACTAATGTATTTTTAGATTCAATAGGAAGACATAAACCCACAGCACAATACCTTCAATTAAATGGAGTATATAGATATTGGGATGGTAATCAATTTGTAGGAACTGCAACTACTTGTACTTCTATCCCACCTCCAACTTCCCCTCCTACCCAACCCCCAGTTACTCCTGCTCCTACTACAGATCCTATAATTTATACTTACGAAATAACAGACTGTAATGGTAGTGGAGATTATGTAGTAACAACTAATACTAATTATCCCGGTCCTTATAATAATGGAGATACAGTAAAATTTAATTTATTTGGTAGAGATTTATGTGGAAATATAACAGGTATATCTTCTGCATCCCCAATTGCAACAATCTCAGGTACAGTATCGAGTTGTTCTGATTCTTCTTGTTGGGGATTTGATTGTAATCAATATTTAATTAGATTAGTAGAGGGTAATGAACCTGTAAATTATGATTATATTGATTGTGATGGAGTAACACAATCGGATGATGTAGGTCCAATTGATGGTTACCAAAAATCTCAATGTGTACGTTATATAGATGTAGAACAAGATGATAGATTATTAATTTATTATATAAGAAGATGTAATGGTGGTGATTCTGGTTTCCCTATAACAACCCCTCCTACTATGCCACCTACTTTAGCTCCGGTTACACCTGGGGGTATAGTTACCCCACCTCCAACTCCCGGATTATATGGTGATAACTTAGGGTATAGTAATTTTAATATTAATTTAGCTTGTAATGGGCGTAACGATTTTACAAATTTTAATGGGTGGGCTTTTAGAGCATCTAATACTTATTTTGATAGTACCATGACTGCTTGGTTTTCCCAAAATCCAACACTTCGATCCCAATGTGGTTTCCATTATGGAAGTATTTTGGCTTATGAACCCAGTTGTGTAGGAACATTTGCTCCTGTTGGTGCTGGTGTATTACCTACAACTACATTAGTAAACTTACAAGTAACAGGTTGTCTTTATTATATTTTTCCTTCTGTACCTGGTCAAGGGTTAGTAGGAGCAGGAAATGTTAGTCATTTATCTTTAACCCAATTTGTTGGGGAAGATTATTCCCCAGACAATTACCATTTTATGGCAATTTCAACTAATACAGGAACAAACCCAGGAAATGTATCTTTTAGTAATAAACAAATACTAGGTAGTGATGGTCAAAGTGGGCAATGGAGTGTAACTTTAACACCTTTTGAAGGAGTAGATGGCAATGGTAACTCAGTAACAGTTGAATCTGTAGGATATGTTACTATGCGAGGAATTGATATAAAAGAGGGTGTAACTTACTATTTAAAAACAGACTAAATTAAAAAATATGGCAAATTTTAGTGATTTAACATTAGAACAACAAGAAGAACTCAAAAATATATCTATAGCATTGTGTATGTCTATTGAATCAATTAATATTGATAAATATTTAAAATCAAAACAATAAAGAGTAATGGCTGGATCTAACCACTATTTTTATTTAAACTCTTCTAATTTAGCAGATGCAACAAAAGTATATGCTGATATGGCTGGAACGATCCTTGGACCCGCAGGTTACTATGGTAATAATGTTATTTATAGATATTGGAATGGTAGTCAATTTACAAACACAGGAGAATGTATAGATAGTACACCATCACCAACCCCCGCACCTGTAACCCCAGCACCACAATCTTCCCCAACCCCCGCACCTATAACACCCGCACCTGTTGCAACTCCATCACCTGTAGCACCTACACCCGCACCTGTTACACCCTCACCTGTTGCACCTACACCACCAACCCCAGCACCAACATCTATTACTCTTACTCAGATTACTTTAGGTGTAGGAACTCAATCCACTAGTGCTTGTAACATGTCAGATACAAACTTTTATTGGATAAATGATACTCAATTTATAAATGCAACTAAAATATATAATACATCTGCAGGAACTACTGTCCCAACTTCACAATGGTATTCTGATGGAAACATTGCTGTTCAATGGCAAGCAAACGGAAGTTTTACTGATGGAACTATATTAAATACTGTAGCATGTACATCTCCCACCCCTTCTCCAACAGCTCCTCAATGTTACGAATATAATATTACATCAGATGGGGGGGATACAGTAACTTATGGTTATACAAATTGTGCTTCTGGTAACCCATCATCTGCTACAATTCCTAATGGTGATAGTGCTACTATTTGTGCTCGTGAATCAAGTGCAAATCAAATCACTATGTCTCCTAACACGGGAACAGTAACTTATACACAACTTTGCTCTCAACCATCCCCAACACCTGCACCTATCCTTCCTACTTTATATTGGGTAGATGTAAGCCCAAACCCTGGAACTTGTTCTACTACAGCAACTAGTACTTATTGGTGGGCAGATCCAAATGGTTATTTAACTGGCACAACAGAAGCAAATAATATAGCTCCTTCAGGTTCACAAGTATATTCTACTTCTAATTATGGAAATTATTCTAATACTGCTGGTTGGTATGCTGTAACTCAACCTGGAACTGGTGATGATACTCTCCAGTACATAGGTAATACTGGTATTGTTGGTAGTTGGAATTATTGTCCCTATACACCTCCTTCTCCTACTCCAGCACCAACAGTAACATCTTATGAATGGGGTATTACAATGGCCGAAGGAGAAGGTGATGGATCATCTGCTACAGCTTGTGGTAACACACTAGGATTTGATGATGTATACACAGCTGAATCATCATTAACATTTGCAACTGTATTGTATACAGACCCCAATTTACAGTATGTATTTGATGGGTCTCCAAATGGTGGGTTGTTTGGAAACTGGTATGGTTTAGGTGATCTTAGTAATGTTTATCCATCATACGCCTTTTGGATTGATTCTAATGGTGATATGCTAAATAGAACAAGTTGTTCACCATCTCCTACCCCATCACCTGTTGCAACTCCATCACCTGTAGCACCTACACCATCACCTATTGCAACTCCATCACCTATTGCAACTCCATCACCTGTTGCAACTCCATCACCTGTTGCAACTCCATCACCTGTAGCACCTACACCCTCACCTGTTACACCCGCACCTGTTACACCACAATCCTATTTTGCTTATGGTTGTGAGGGTGGTACTTATTATTTAGATTATGATGGCAATCTAAATACTGGAGCTGTAGTAAAATTTAGTGGAATTTGCGCTACTATTATGGGTACCACTACTACTAACCCTACGTATTATTCTTATCAAGAATTTAATAATTGTGGAGAATGTGTTCCCCCACCAGCACCTACACCATCACCTGTTGCACCTACACCAGCACCTGTTACACCCGCACCTGTAACAACCCCTGCTCCTACTAACGTTCAATGTTTTAGGTTATATCTTCTTCAACAAGATAGTGGTTTCCCTGGAACCTATGACTACCAGTGTTGTGATGGAACATGGAAATACAATCAATATGTATATGGATCAACCGTGATATGTAGTAGGAATACTGGAGTATCTAACCCTAACAACGTTCAAGTTACAACTTTTGGTACATGCAGTAGTGGGTGTTAGTAAAATATTTCAAAAAAAAAAATAATATGGAAATTAATTTTAATCATTTTAACAATTGGGTAATATCCTCTTCCTTTGAAGTATTAATAACTTTTAAGGATCCAGCTCCAATAGAAGGTGAATCTGAACAAATATCTGATCATCAAAATACTATTTTAAATATAACTTCTCCTAGTGGTTCTGGATATGGTGATACCCACTATAATCGAATTGATGTTACAGATGAAATTATAGCTGCTTATTCAAGTAGTTTATAAATTATTTTGATTAAATAAAACAAGTTATTATATTATATAAAAATACCAATAAGTTATGATTGAACAAATTCCAAATTTTTTATCAAAAAAAGACTGTAATACTCTTATTGAATTAATAGATAAAAATCATGTTCGTTCTTCAGTTGCAGGTGGGGGAGGAGAAAGAAGTGTGTATGAAGATTCTAGAACTTCTAGTACATCTATGATTTCTGAAAATAACCCTACTATACAAAGAATTAAAAAAAGGATAGCTAAAAAATTAGGGTTAAATATAAATCAAGGGGAAGCCATTCAAGGTCAACTTTATAACCCTGGTGAATATTTTAGACCCCATTATGATTTTTTCACAGGAGATTCATATATTAACCATTGTCTAGCATCAGGTAATCGTATACATACTGTTATGGTATATTTAAATGTTCCTGAAGAAGGAGGTGAAACTGATTTTCCTAATTTAAAAATTAAAGTAAAACCACAAATCGGAAAAGCAATATCTTGGCCGAATATGATTGATGGTAAAACCCAAAATGATGTAATCCATGAGGGGACAGATGTAAAAAAAGGTAAAAAATATATTATAACTTCTTGGTGGAGAGAAAAACCCCACGATCCCATAGGTGATGATACTTTAGCAAAAGAATATTGGAGTAAAAATGAAACAATTACACCTGTAAAACAAGTACAACCCACAGATAAAATTTATACATCTAAAGATGATTTCCCCAGAATTGATCCAAAAGGTTTTAAAGTTACTAAGGTACCTGGCCCTATATGGGGTCTTATTAATGATGCCTATAAATTATTACAAAACAATATACAAGAAGAAAATTGGGCCGGAGTTAAAGATGTAATTAATACCCCTGATGGTGAATTAGGTAGTGAAATGATGTCTTTTGATAATTTAACTACAATGAGAAAGTTAATTCATGACCAACTACTCCCAATGCATCAATCATGGATAAACCAACCCTTAATTCCTACTATGTTATATGGTATAAGATCATATAAAAGAGGAGCTAGTTTGATAAATCATGTTGATAGGTTAGAAACTCACCATGTTTCTTCTATTATAGTAGTAGATAAAAACTTATCTTGTGGCTGTGGCCCAGGTAAAGAACCTGAAGATTGGCCCCTA
>Ga0181399_1000536_pt1 | contig 13838 bp, 17 predicted proteins | sample 22SPOviralmetaG_FD_130128 | JGI IMG/M metagenome (GOLD analysis project Ga0181399, IMG submission 130128) | Marine viral communities from the oligotrophic San Pedro Time Series (SPOT) site, San Pedro Channel, CA, USA - 22 SPOT_SRF_2011-05-21 | ecosystem: Environmental > Aquatic > Marine > Strait...
AGTACACGATTTTTCATCTCGTCCTTCGTAAGCATATTTTTAGGCATACGGGAAACTCATGTCCCCCTATTTAAGCACAATTCAAAGTTGAAATCCACTGAATGTGTCCTTTTTCACATCTTGCTTGATTCCACCAACAACATAAGACTCAACCTCAGTCTCCTGTGGTGCGACCTGGAGACCCTTGGAGGAGATCCAGTGCTGTGTCCATGGTAATGGATTGTTGTTGGCAGGAATATCATACTGACGATCTAGACCAATTGCAACCAGGCGACGATTTGCAATCCATTCAACATACTGCTGGAGTAGTTTGTCATTTAGACCAATCATAGATCCATCTCTAAACAGATAGTCTGCCCATTTCTTCTCTTCATTAACAGCATTGTCAAATGCCTTGTAGGTCCATTCTTCCTCTTCCTTCATGATCTGAGCCATCTCAGGATCATCACCCTGCTTCCATTTATTCAGAATGTTTTGGGTGATGGCGAGGTGTTGGTTCTCGTCTCTTGCAATAAGGGAGATGATCTTTGCGGATCCCTCCATAAGTTTGAGTTCGCCAAATGCAAAAGAGCAAGCGAAACTGACATAAAAGCGAATACCTTCCAGTATGTTAACATTTGCTACTGCTCTGTAGAGTTTTCTCTTGAGCTCATACTTACCCTCTAATGCTTGGGGGACATCTTCTAACGCTTGACTCCACTGACTAGAGTTATCATGATAATGTGCAGCATTGATAAAGTCATCATACCCCTGTGTGACGCTCGCAGCACGCTCCAGAATGCGATCATCAGTGACAATCTTGTCAAAGACCTCTGACGGGTCACTGTAGATGTTCTTGATAATATATGTGTAAGAGCGACTATGGATCATCTCCATGAATCCCCAGACTTCCATACATGCTTCTAGTTCAGGGAGGGAGCAGTATGGAATGAATGCCATACCAGGACCACGACCCTGAACGGAGTCGAGCATAATCTGATACTTCAGGTTAGAAGTGTAAATATGCTTTTGTTCTGGACGCAGTGTGTGGTAGTCACCACGGTCTTTCTGAAGTGAGACCTCCTCAGGTCTCCAGAAATAACCTAACTGTTGTGTTGTTAATTTATCAAAGACTGGATACTTATAAGAATCGTATCTTTGAATCCCTAAGGGTTTACCGAAAAACATCGGTTGCTTTTTAGTATTAACTTGTTCAGTGTTAAAGACGGTCATGCCTTTAACAGGCTTATTGGATTGAACTGGTGACATTTTAAACTGCACAGGATTCACACTCTCCCTCCTCGGCGTGTTCTAATTCTTGTAAAAGGTTATTTAGTTGGGGTTTCTCCTCAATGACCTCATCATTTTTACTGTCATAAGTGTTCTGGTAGTAAGAGGTCTTCCACCCGTACTTATATGTAGTTAAAAGGTCATTTGCCATCACGGAAACAGGAACCTCATTGTCAGGATAGTTCTCAGGATTGTAACTCCAGTTACCAGAAATTGCTTGATCGAAGAATTTCTGCATCACAGCAACAATCTTGATGTATCCATCATTAGATCCCATCTCCCACAGAAGAGTATATTTGTTCTTCAGGTGGGCGTAGGATGGAACAACCTGCTTAAGAGGCCCCTTCTTTGATTTCTTAATGGACAAGTAGTCTCTAGGAGGTTCGATTCCATTGGTTGCGTTTGACACAACGGAACTACTCTCTGAAGGCATTTGTGCGGACAATGTTGAGTGCCTGAGACCGAACTCGTTGATAGATGTCCTAAGACTCTCCCAATCATGCACTAACTCCTGACTACAAATTTCATCGACATCGTTCTTATATGTATCGATTGGCAGGATGCCATCGCCATACTTAGTGCGACCAAAGTATTCGCAGTGTCCTTTCTCCTTAGCAAGTTCATTAGATGCTTTCAGAAGATAGAATTGGAATGCCTCAGAGAGTCCATGAACAGCATCCCATGCCTCCTGTGATTCGTAACTATATCCAAGTTTAGCAAGATAGTGTGCCAGACCAATAAATCCAATACCCAGTGAGCGACGTGCCTTGGTTGCTGTTTCTGCTGCCAATACAGGATATTGTTGATAATCAATCAACTCATCTAGAGCACGCACAGAGAGGTCACAAAGATCCTCCAGTTCATGATCTGAATTAACCTTACCTACATTGATCGCAGACAGAATACAGAGAGCAATCTCACCCAGGTGGTCATCAATATGACTCAATGGATATGTTGGAAGAGTAATCTCCTGACATAGGTTACTCATGTTCACTTTATCCTTAAAAGAGGAGTGTGAGTTACAATGATCGATGTTCATGATATAAACACGACCAGTCTCTGCTCTCTCCTTCAGGAGGTCCAGGATCAGTTTCTGTGCCCCGATAGTCTGTTTTGGAACAGACTCATCTCGTTCAAACCCCACATATAAATCATCGAACCTATCAGTACCAAAAGCGTCATATAGACCTGGTACGTCATGCGGTGAGAAGAGGCTAATTTCTCCATCCGCAATGAAACGCTCGTAGAAAAGTTTTGAAATCTGGATTGAGTAGTCAAGTTTGCGTACCCGATTGTCTTCTGTGCCTTTGTTGTTCTTCAGGACGATGATGTCTTCGATTTCTTGGTGCCAGATTGGGAAGTGGACAGTTGCTGAGCCACCACGAATTCCATTCTGTGTACAACATCGGACAGTTGATTCAAACTTTTTAAGGAACGGTACAACACCTGTGTGTTGAACTTCTCCGCCTCTGATCTTAGCGTTGATGCCACGGATTCTGCCTGCGTTGATACCGATTCCCGCCCTTTGTGCAACATATCTGCCGATAGCCATATCAGAACTAAAGATGCTATCGAGGGTGTCATCAACATCAACAAGAACACAGCTAGCAAATTGTCGAAGTGGAGTTCGCACTCCTGCCATGATAGGTGTGGGAATGTTGATTTTGTGCTTGCTGACTGCGTTGTAGTATCTTCTGACATATTCCATCCTCGTGTCTTTAGGATATTCTTGGAAGATAGTCAGAGCGATCATGATATACATGAATTGGGGAGTTTCATAAACTCCACCGCCACTTCTGTCCTGTACTAGATACTTGTCAACTACTTGACGAAGACCGGCGTAAGTGAAAAGGAAATCACGCCCATGATCAATGTAGGAGTTTGCTTTTTCAATTTCTTCCTTTGAGTATTTATCGAAGATTTCCTTATCATACACATCAATATTTGTACAACTCACGATATGATCTTCAAGATTAGGAAGTTCCCTCATCTTTCCATAAAGTTGCTTACGAACTGCAAACAGGAGAAGTCTTGCCGCAACATATTGATAATTAGGATGATCCAAATCAATAAGATCGCTTGCCGACCGAATCAGAATCTCTTGAATCTCTTCAGTTGTAATGCCGTCATAAAACTGAATGCCCGACTTCATCTCAACTTGACTCGCAGACACCCCTGCGAGACCCGTGGTTGCCTCTTCAACCATCAAATGCATCTTGTCTAGGTCAAGAGGTTCAATTCGTCCATCTCTCTTTTTAACTTTGGTGCCGTTGCTCATATCTTCTTCCAGGTGGTAAATTTAAGTTGTGCTTCTAATCCACTATAGGTATTTGAGTCTATCACGGATTGTACGTCCAGTCCAGACATTACCATATCATTTATGTCTTTATCATCTATACCATTTGGCCAAATGACTACAGAATCACCTGCATCAATTGTCTTGGCGATGCGGTTGGTGATTTCTCGATTGCGCGGTTCATTGTCATAGATCCAAACAGGATTGCTAATCCCCCAACGACTGATATCAAGATCAGCTCCGCACATAGCAATCGCATTGCGAATGAGCGTGCTGTCGAAAGGTCCCTCTGTAATGTAGACTGGAGCATCTGTTCTGATGTTATCCAATCCATAGATTTTTGGTGCGTCATCATCAAGCATCACGGTAATGTATTTAACAGGGTTGGGATCTATAGATCTTCCCTGAAACCCAATCAAGTTCTTTTCATAATATAGAGGAATGATGATCCTATCTTCATCATGTTTCTCACTATCAAAGGTAGGTTTGAGACTATTGGCAAACTTCTTAAAGTGTTTAGAATAATAGAACTTAGATGGGTCAAGTTTCCTTGCCATCAGGTATCCAGATGCCCTAGCATTTTCTGTTGCCTTTGGTAGTTTGATCTTCGTCTTAAACTTAGGTGTCTCAAACTTGAAGTCTGGTTCATCGACCACAAAGTTTCTACCGGTGTGCCCCTCCTTGAATTTCTCCAAGGCATACTGCTTCTGAATGACAGGATCAATCTTCTTCAGAAAGTTGTTAAGCGACATCGAAGCACCACAATTGTGACACTTAAAATTAGTGTTTACCTTTACTTCGTAGAGATATCCCCTTGTCTTCGATTTATTCCTCTGGGAATCGCCACAGATAGGGCAACGGAAATTAAACAGACCTGCTTTTACTCTTTTAAACTTTTGTAGTCTAGAAGATACAAGACTGATAAACTTTGAATCAACGTGATCCATCCACTAAGGCAACTACTGGTGCTATCATACCAGTATTTACCGTAGATAACAATGGTTTGATTAACTTCATTGTTTGGGGATTAGAGATGACTGTCATTGCTGCTAGAGCTCCAACAACTCCCCAGATTCTGCGCTCAAGTAATCCAAGTCTTGCACGGATGAGGTCATGATCCCCGTCCATTTTATCACGGAGTTTGTCAATTTTAGTAAAGAGTATTGAGTCAACTTCCTCTTGTTTTTTAATTCTCTCTTCATGTACCGCAAGCATCCTACTCACGTTACTATTTACTTCACCAAGTTTTTCTATTGCGGTATCAATCCGCACAACAATGTGTTTTAGATCTTCTATCTTTTGTTCTAAAATTGCAACCTTAATCTCTTCGGCCATTTGTAGGAGTTTTTAGGTGGTCTAACCATCTTTTACGAGATCCATAACCACCGGAAACATACTTCTTCTTTCTTCTGATCGGACCTTTCATGACAGGATCAAAACCAGCAGTGGGACCTTTAGAGTCTGCTGCTCCAGTAAAACCAGCAGCACCGACTGTCATGTCCTCACGGATGATTGCGATGATCTTATCAAGTTTTGTCTGATCCATTGTAGATTTTGTATAGTTCCGACAAACAATATAGATCTGGTTGGAGATCATGAATGTAGCAGTGCGGAAAGTCTGGTAACTTACCTAAGAACATGATAAAGGTCTTCATGGCTGCCCACAAATCTTCTTCTATTTTAAAGAAAAGCATTGGGGTAGCAGCATCTCCAAATATATTATATAGGATTATGAAGTGATTTAAGAGCAGGTGACTTTTCAGTTGACCCGTATTCTTATACCGCTTCAATAATCGCTTGATATACTTGAAATGATTTAAGTCCTTGTCAAAATCTTCTTTCGTAACCGCCTGTGGGTTTTCGTAATGTTTAATTGCGAATAGAAGAAAGTTTTCTTCGGTCAGTTCATTGAAGATCATAAATCATATATTAATTATTTCTGGTCAGGGAAAGCAGGTACATTGCCAGTGCTAATACCAGACATAGCAACCAGAATCTCTTTCTTAACTCTCAGGGCACCACTGTTGTCATTGTAGGTTGTAATGCCAACCCAACCCACACCAGTCTCATACTGAGTGCCAGATGCAACCTCAGAACCGCCCTTGGCAATACCATAGACAAAGGTGTCTTTGTCAGTATTAGTTCTGCTGAAACTGGAATCACCAACTGTGTATACAGGACACTGTGAGACAGTATAAGCAGTCGCTGCGATTGCCACACCATTCAGTCCAGCGGTTGAACCGATTGTGAGAGATGTGGTGCTTGCGATACCAACGATCACAGCATCACCAAAATAGGTAGCGATACCTGCAGCGGCAGCAGCACCTGTTGCTTGTCTAAATCCAAAACGGATCACATTACCTACCTGGGCAGAACCAGTGCTACCGAAACTAGTTCCAGACCCGATTACCTCAAGAGTGCTGTAGTTACAGGTAACAATACCAGTGGAATCTACATTATCATTATTGCCCCAAAGTGCCATGTCTTCTTTCCGATAATTTACTTGATATTAGATATTTATAAAAAGGAATTACTCGCCGTCTCTGTTATTAATTGCCTTTGTGACAACTTCTAGCAGTTGATCATCCATATCAGTCTTGGTCAATTTGACTGCTTTGCCAAGAATAACCAGACAAATTTCGATCAGTTTTTCACCCAGTTCCTCATTTTCGGGGATCTTGGTAATTGCGTCAGAAATGATCTTTGATGCTAATGGGAGAAGAAAACCTAACATGATAACCTCGCGTGTATATTCTATATATTCTCCCTAGACTTTATCAATCAGACTCGCCAGCTCTTGCTCTATATGGATTTGGTTTTTCTGCCCTCTTCTGAGAAAGTCTGTTTCTAATCTTATCAACAGGAGTTACACCTTTATAACCCTTAGCACCAGGAACTTTCTTCTTACCTTGAGGTTGAATTGCTTTACCTCTAGAAGACATCACACCGCCAGTTTTACGCATCTCACGAGAGACTTTATCGAAAGCAGATGTGCCAGTTCTGGTTCCACCCTCTTGGGATGGTTTACCAGTCTTAAAGTCTTTACCTGTTTCCTTAGCGTAGCGAGTGCGCTCAGACACAACCTCTTCACCCATTTGTTTTGTGGGTGCCTCTGGTTCTGCTTTATTAAGTGACTTCTTTCTATCACGAGCAATCTGTTGATCAAGCATTGTTTTCTTCTTCTGAAGCATAATCTCTTTTGGAGACATGCCCTCATTCTTCATCTTCGCTTTCTTTTCATTATCAGTGTTGTGATCAGCACCAGTCATTACACGTTGCTTCAAGGTAGAAACACCGTACTTATCTTGCTTATGGCGAACCATGCGCTTGTAACGATCAAATTTATCGTTACCTCCTTTGTCTCTAGCAACATCTTCATTCTGAGGACCACGCTCTGCCTCTAACTTGGCAGCAACCGCCATCTCACGACGTTTTTCTTTTGATCTTCCTTTGAACTGGGGAGCGTCAGACTTATAGAAGTCCTTAATTACACTCCCCATTGAGTCTTTTTTAAATTCAGTTTCTCCTGAATTTTTTTGAAGGATGATTCCTTCATGTGATCAGCAGACTTGTAACGCTTATCACCTGCCTTCATTCTCTGGTAAGCAGGAGTGTTGCCTTTCTTATCAGCAGCAGTGACTACCATACGGTTGTCCTTTGGTTCTTCCTTCTTAGCAGGGGTGCCACCATATACTGCTTCATCAACCTCAGTGACCTCAAGAATTTCTCCACCCAGTGCTTCTACTGCTTCACCAAGTTTGGGGTTGATTTTAATTTTATTGTTAATCTTTTTTTCTTTGACTGGTTTAGAGTCAATATCATCAGTCATGATCTCAGAAAGATCAGTTCTCCAACTAGAAAAACTCTCCTTCATTTTCTTATTTTTTGCTTCAATCTCTTTATTCTGCCTCATAATATCTTTGATGCTACCAGAGATGCCAGTGAAACCTTCCTTGGAAGGATCAGTTTGCTTCTTAGAGTCATCCTTATATCCACCAGCAGCACGGGAAGCAGCGCGGTTCTCATCAACCTGCTCTACTTCTTCTTTCTTGTACTGAGGATGGTCATCCATCTTCATACCACGCTTTTTCTCAAGACGTGCTTTGCGCTCAGCAGTTCCCTTCTCAGGATCAATGTCACGAATACCTTCGGACATTCTCTTCTTCATTGCGCCAGCAATTGCCTTACGACGCTTATGAAGATACTTGTCGCTGCTATCAGTATCACCATCATTATCCAGGTCTTTGTCCTTTCTATTATCAAACTTCTTATTAGCAGCAACTGGATTTACAGGATCTAATCCTTCCTTGGTATATCCAGCAGAAGAGATTCCTTTCTCCATCTGCTTCTTCTTGGTTTTATCTTGTACTCTCTTCTTAGCAGCATCCTGCTCGGACTTAGGAATTGCAAATCCTTTGATGTCCATCGTACCTTCATTAGCAACTTGCTGAAGATAAACCTTTGAGATGTCGATCAAAGGATTCTTACCAATACCATTAGACATGTTTCTACCTTGTCTTTTTCTTATACTTATTTATGAAATTATGAATATCAAATGTTCCAGTCATTCTCATCGCATACTTACGGAAAGCATCAGTCCCAATCTCTCTTTGATTTGATGGAACTCCTGATGGACCTGGATAATTTACAACTGATTCGTTCACATCACGAATCCAGGACTTGAACATATAATCTTCTCTAGTCAAACAGATCAGATGATTGGTTCCTCTACGAATAATTTTACCAATCAATCCTGTGTTCAGACTTTCTACAATATCACCAATATTGAAGATGTTGCCAGATACATAATTATCTCTCAGTCCCTTTGGATCACACTTAGGTGCGATCTGCCACATCTCTTCTACTTCTTTCTTCTTTGCTTTGATGCCCATACCTTGGCGGACAGCATCAAACAATGCTTGAGTATCGCCATCATCAAGAGACTTTGGTGTGCCACGACGGAAAGAATCAAAGTCGCCATCAGCAACTGCCTTTCTCATCTTGGATGCTGACATACCCTCAACACCATCAGCATCTGCGTCTCTTACACCAGCAGAGATAACGCGGATGTTGTCAAAGGTGTAGAGGTCACCATTGTATTTGGTTGCCAGATTTTCAAACTCAGACTGACGGTCTGAACCAACCATGATATTGACATTATTATATCCCTGCTCTGATGCTGTAGTGAGAACATCAAAGATAGATCTCATCTCATCATCATTGACGATCTCCTCATCAAAGTCAGGGAACATCTTCTTCATATAGGACACCTTCATATCAGGGTCCAGAGGATTCTTCTTAGGATCTTGTGTTCTGGATGGATAGATCTTCAATTCTCCACCAACGGCAACCTTCTTTGCTGCCTTGAGTAGTTTCTCGTGACCAGATGTTGGTGGATTGAAACGACCAAACGCAACAGTTAGAGCATCACCCATCATTTCAGATGAGTCACCTTCACCTTCACCATCTTTTGCTTTTGCCTTTGGTGCTGCCTCTGGTTGTGCGGCAGGTTTAGCAGCAACTGCTTGTTGTGGTTTTGCTGATTGCTTTCCTTTTGGATCTTCTTCTTGCTTACCGGGTTTGCCCTTCAGGAACTTAAGTTTCCCATCTTCAGTGGTCGCCACAAATTTGCCACGGGTATCCAACCAACCGCCATGGCCATCACTCTTGAGGTTCAATTTTCTCGCCTGCATACTTGCCTGCGATTGTGCCTCGTTCAGAAACTGAAAGAAACTTTTCATTTATATTGAGTATCCTTATACTATATTTAGTGTTTTTACTTCCAACGATCTGGACCGAATGTTTTTTTCTGCGCTTCTGCCTTATAGAGATTAGCAAAACTATTCTTCTTAACCGACATAAAGACTTGGAATTGAGGTTCTCCGGTAAGGGCACCTTTGTATCTCACTTCAAGTAAAACCACACTAATTGGTTTTCCTGGTTTTCCAATCAACATTTCATAGAATAATTTAGCAGCAGTAGCAGAAGATTCAAATGCATGTGGTTTATCTTTTTGTTGAACCAATCTGTAAACACTTTGATCTGGATCGGAAAATATTTTTCTAAAAATCTCAGATGTCAGTCTACCCTCTTTTTCCAAGGGCGGTTTAACTTCAAATATTTGTCCGTTCTTATAATCACCTTCTCCAGTTATCAAACTAAAATGGAATGAAGCATCTGAAAGATAAGTATCAAGATTGATTTTAAATATAGTGTCTAAAAATTCTTTGAAAAAATCTTCGTTATTATCAAAGTATTTGACAAACACTCGATCCATTTCCTGGAAGTAAATGTTAGGGTTGCTAGCATACTTTTTTTGACCCCGAAGCATTTCACTTTTTTCAGTTCTATCGGTGAATTCATTATTACATGCCTTCAGAACCTCTTTGACAGGCATCTTATCAATTGGAGTTTTTCCATAGGAAGTGTTGCCCGTCTTTACTTTGAGAGCTCCCCTAAAGAATTGAAGTTTTGCTTCTTCAATCTTTTTATGCTCTGCTGCAGGAATACTTTTCGTAAGAAATCCCTTGGCACCATACGCTGGTTTATTCAAAAGAGTTGGTTCTGGTTCACCAATACCTCTTTTCTTTAAACTTAAACCCCAATAATGAGTTGCTTCACTCCTACCCTTTGTTTGAAACTTTACGATAATGTCAGAAGAATTGTAGTTCTGAATTGTCTTTGGACCAACATTGAACTTTTTAATTTCTGATGCCCACTTTGTACCAGTCTGCCAAACAGTTTCAACATTTGCATTACCAATCTCATCTATAATGTAATTAGAAACTGAAACTGCTTTTGCCAAGTTTACCAAGTCTGGTTCAGTCTTATCACTATCGGTATAAAATCCATTTAGTCCTGCAGCACCTTCAATCTTACCAGATTTCTTATATAAAGTATCAACTATCTCTGTGTATTGCTGCACTGCGTTTTTACTTTTGTTGATCTTTTCAAAGTCAACATAAATCTTCTCTTGTATAAGAATTGCTGTCATTAATTCATGAGGATCCTCTCTTTTACCCGCAGACCCATTAGACATCCCCTTCGACTGAAGAAGAATAGTGATAGCAGATCTACTCTTTCCTTCTTCAGTTGCCTTGATTATAAAAGATTTAATTCCAGTTCCAGCAACAACTTGCTCATCATATGTGAAAGTATAAGCAACTTTAGGTGGGACTAATTTTACTATTGCACTTTCCAGTTCAGATTGTCTGCTTTGAATATATTCCTTAAATCTAACCCTTAACCAATCCCTTTCAGTTTTAGATTTGATTCTTGGTCGCAATATAACTGTCGATCCACTCTTGGCAAAAAGCATGTCAGCAGATTTATTATCCCAACTATCAATTTCTCTATCACCATTAGCGACTGATGTCTGGGAGAAAAATCTACTCAGATCCCCAAACACATCAGAAGAATTATCTACAATTGTTTGAGCATCTGTCATTGAAAGACGTTTACTATTATTTAGAATGGAGTTAAGCGGACTCGAACCGCTGACATCCTGCTTGCAAAGCAGGCGCTCTACCAACTGAGCTATAACCCCTTGAGATAGTCCTTCTCGGTTTGATACGGGACTACTTCACCAGTGTATATTTTCCATCCCTGGTGAAGTTCAGGAATCAACCACTGGTCAACCCGATAACAATATTGCCAATTAACGGGTTGAATGCAGTTCATCACTACAACAGTCCAGAATGCTGTTACGTGATTAATGATCGTGAGCATCAGGAAGATTTGCCTCTATTTGTTCGTCCAATTGTTGGATGAAGTCACGGATAATCACAGTTCTTTGTGAAGGAAATTCATAACTATCCTGCTTTGTATGCAGAAATAGATACTCACGCACAAGTGCAGCATCGTGAATATTCAGTTTTAGATCAACATTAACATCACAACTCATTTCCATCCTCCTTTTTTGACCCATTCATCATGGTATTGGTTACGCCAAGCAGAACTAATACCATAAGATGGTTGTACTACTTGTTCGATGTAACGACGATTTTCTCTAGCAATGTTGAGACTTTGTGTCTCCAAGTTTTTCACTCGTCCATCAACTTGTGATGCCCACCACACAGCACCTGCTCCCTGAACTAACAGGAAGGATACGATTGCGAATGGAATCTTTAGATCTTTCACAGGTCTCCCTCTTTACGATTTTCAGACTTGTGAACATCAAACTCGCCACCAGGGTAGCGTGCTTTCAGTTTCTCAACATTCATCTCGATGACTTCATCAAAGGTAGTATCCAGTGCCATACATGCCTGTGCCAGATACCAGCAGATGTCACCCAGTTCACGCTTCATGTGAAAGACATTATCTTCGTTGTAAGGTTTACCCTGCAGGAAGATCTTCTTCACAACCTCAGTGAACTCACCTGCCTCGGCACTCAGACCAAGAGCAGCAGTCATCAATTGACTGACATTACAATCTGCCGTGACTTCCAGTTCACTCAAACGAGAAGCAAGAACAGGCCAATCAAGACTAGGTTCACTAGTCACGCCTTTTACAAAATCAAGATACTTTTTAGTGTCAACTTTGCTCATAAAACCTCAATGTTTAAGTGTGAAACATCCCCACAATTTATTAAACCTGTTGGGAACCAATTAGCAGCAATCGTAATTCTAACATTATCATCCGTATTTGGTCTAGAGTAATGTCGAATTTGTGGGGGGAATGCTATAAACTTTCCAGGTTCTGTTGGTTCTTCATGGACAAGATAATAGGTCTTGTCTGTCCATTCTTTATCTCCATCTCCACAAGGTCTGATGTTTGACTGGTGGAAGTATGGATTAGGTGCGACAAAAACTGTTACATCTTCTTCTTTACCTGAAGCATAATAGTTACTAGAGATAAAGCAATTTGGATGAATATGATCGTAGATAAATTCTCCAGGAGCATTTAAATGACACCAACTTGAATTTACAACCATTTTGTTTGGAATGTTTAGGTCTTTACTGACCTCAACCATACACTCATTCATCCATTCAAATAAGTCCGCAAAACAAGGAACTGTGTGGAGATCACTTCCACCTGCACCATCTTTACGAACACCTTCCCAAATCCAGTTGGTATCATTGTTCCTATATCGAAGTTTCTTCAAGTTAGAAAGAACTTCATCTATCTTGTTTTCATCATAGTAAAAACGATAGAATGGAACTCCCATCACACAATCTCTAGTCATTGTCAACTGTCGTAGTCTGCTTTAGGTAGTTCCGATTGTTGTAATTCTAGTTTTTGTCCTTTGATTTCAATATAGTCAACCTCTTGCCAACTACCACCAACACCGCCATCCATATTGACTACGATATCACGGGTGGGGAGTTGCTTGCCATTGGAGACATCAATAATATCACCAGGAAGAGGATTGAATGTGTAATAATGTCCTTCCCATCTACGGTTTCTCATACCAAGAAGGTTAACTGCATCCTTTTCGGCACCACAGTCAGCAATCTTTTGACCTCTAGGATTAAACACAGAGTAGTAACCGTTCATGAGAATTTGAATCCATCAAAGGACTTTTTAGGTTTTTGTTCTTCATAATTATACTCCCCTTCTTTACCATTGTCAAGAATGTCTTCTTGTGCTGTCTGTTCGCAATCATACAGACGCATTTTGGCACGATCAATACCAACCACAAATCTTTTATTAACATTTGCATCGTTATATCTATTCTTTAATTGCTTCACAAGTATCTGTCCCAAGGATTCGAGTTCTTCAGTCGAAATAAGGGCAAACATAAGATCAGCAGTAGCAGGGAGACCAAAGGACTCACTAGTGTCAGTAAGCTCAACATCACTGCTACCATAACCAGAACGAGTGGTCTGCGTGGCAGAAACGATAGGGACGTTTGCTTCACAAGCCAATCCTCTAAGTTCTTCAGCAATTGCTTTAATATATGAATATGAATTGACATTGCTGTTTCCGCGATACCTGCTGGAAGCACATATATTAAGGTAATCAATGAAAATAATATCAGGTCTAAATGACTTCTTAAGTGCAAGTTCATTAAGAAGTGCTGTAAAGTGACCACTGTGAGCACTCGCAGTTGGATACTCTTTAATTATAAGAGTACCTTGAGTCTTCTCAGCAAGTTTTGTTACTTTACTTTCAAACATCTGTTTAGGTAGATCAGTTATCTCCTGGATGTTAACATTAAGAAGGTTAGCATCAATTCGCTCCGCAATTTTCTCCTCAGCCATTTCAAGCGTGATGTATAATACGTTTTTCCCTCCCAAGAGTGCGGAAGCTGCCATATGGCACATAAACAAAC
>Ga0181399_1000537_pt1 | contig 13831 bp, 20 predicted proteins | sample 22SPOviralmetaG_FD_130128 | JGI IMG/M metagenome (GOLD analysis project Ga0181399, IMG submission 130128) | Marine viral communities from the oligotrophic San Pedro Time Series (SPOT) site, San Pedro Channel, CA, USA - 22 SPOT_SRF_2011-05-21 | ecosystem: Environmental > Aquatic > Marine > Strait...
TCAATTCTATATCTATAACACCATACAAAATATAACATAATGGGATACGCAATTATTGCTTGTTGTTGTGAAGAAAATTATTTACATAATGTTAGAAGAGCAATTAATGATATTAAAATGAATTATCAACCTTTTAAAATACAAAAAATTCAATCACAAGAAGCAAAAAAAAATATTAATCTTACTATAACAAAAATTCAAACCTGTTTTGAATGTGATAAATTAGACCCTCATAATGAATTTTTAAGAGATAATGACTATATATTTAAAATTTGTGTTAATGATTATAAGGAGAGTGAAGAATGTTATTGTTATAGTCAGTATGGATATGAAAATTTTTGTCCTGGTAATCACGGAACTATTGCTTCCCTCTAATCTAATTCCATTTCTACTGGGTTTAAATCTATTCCAATATAATTTCTATTTAATTTTTTTGCTCTATGTCCTGTTAAATAATTATAACAAGTTATATCTAATATTGTTTCTTCTTCATTAGAATATGTTTTAATAAAATAATCTACTAATTCATTTGGTCTTGTAGAAAATCCCCTTATATGTCTTGCATAATTTAATATATTATTTGGATATTTACCATAATGTCCCTCTTCCTCAGTTTCATATATTTTATTTTCTCCTCTACTTCCATAGTAATTAGATTTTCCACATTTGGTTTTCTTATAAAATTTTTCACCTATCATTTGAGGATTATATGTTCCTTGTTTTTTATAATATACTAATATTTCTTCTTCTTGTCTTAATGGTTGTTTTTTTGCGTGGAAAAAATTTGTTGGGTGTTCCTTAATCCATATATAATGATATTTTGGTTTTTCTACTTGTATTAAATCATAAGTAAATGGTATTGAACTATGCAAAATAATTTTACCATTTGGTTTTAATACTCTCCACATTTCCTTAAATAATAATTTCCAATCTAATTTTTTATCCCATTTATTTTCAGTAGTATTATAAGGTGGATTAGTATATATTAAATCTACACTATTAGTTTCTAATTTTATTATTTCTTCGTGAATATCACCTTCTATTATATTCATAAATTATATTACACAATATTTATTTTTATGAAACGGATAAAAATATTTTAAAATAAATTTTTAAAATTGAAATTTATTTATTTTGAATTATAACAAAAAACAAATGTCTCGTGATACAGCAACCCCAAAATATGATATTAAACTTAATGAAGAGAGAATATATTGGTATGGTCCAGGTGATTTTCCAAGATTTTCTATTTGTTTATACTTAAATAAACAAGAAGGAGAAGACGATTATGAAATGGAAAATATTGAATATTTTCCAGCATACGAGAAGGATATGTTAGTAGATTATATTAATGATAATTTACAAGACGATTTAGAGGCATATTCTAATATATATAGAATTACTATTGATTGGGAACAAGATTATGATAATATTGAAGAGATTGATATAATTTATGAAAATGAAATTTATAAAATAAAAAAAAATAATTAAATTTGAGATTTCAAAAATAGTTTAAACACCACACGATTTATGCGATTTATATAAATTTAAATTTGTTTGAAGTTTTTTTAATCATTTCAAGTGGTATATCATATTCTTCTATTTCATTCCAAGACCATATACCCTTTTCTGTTTTATATTTATATTTTAAAATTGTATAAAATAAATCATTCATATATTTTTCTGTTATACCATTATCCATACATTTTTTTTTTATATCTCTCATACATTTATTATTATCAGTCATACTAAATAAAAATAACGTTTCCATTTTATCATTATTAAATTTACTAAACATATCGTAATCTTCGTCAAAACAAAACGATTTAAACTTTCTATAATCCTTATTGACTGTATCCCAAAATACACTATCCACTTCAAGCAACATACTAACATATTATATTATATTATTTTTATATGGTTTAAGAGTTTGCTGAAATTACACCAGTCATACCGTCTAATACATATACTACGTCGTGTATAACATATAAATCACATAATACAGCACCTGTTGCCTGATTTTGTATTCCCTTACTTCCAGTCTGTGCGTGGAATACAAGAGGTAATCCCTGTCCTGCAAGATTTTTACCTGCAAATGCAGCATTATAACTTTCAAGGTCAAGACTGAATAATGCCTTACCTCCTTCCTTACTGGTTTTTTCGTCAAGAATTAAATATGTTTCAACAGGGTCGGCATTATGTCTTGCGTCAATAGAACAAATACCTCTTAAATCACTGCTAAAATGACCTAATGCTAATTGCTGATTAGCAAGTAATTCACCAGCGTCCTTTCCATTAACGTCTGTATTAACCTTAATTCTCTGTGCTGGTATTCGCATTCCGCCAACGGAATAGTTCATTTCGCTGATATCACAATTAACAAATCCAGATACAGAATTTGCAAGGGAACTGGTAATAGCAGTATTTAATCGTAGAGCATTTACTAATGATTTTACAGACCTTTTACGAGTAGAGAAGGTTAATGTATTTTCACCAGTTGTAGAAGCAGGAATTGCCTGTTGTGTGTTTTGAACTCCTACTGAATGAATTTGAATTGGAACACCAGAGGACATAGCAGAACGGAACATAGAACCAAATTCTGGACCAGGTTTAAGAATAGGTAAATGTAATTCTACTTCACTAACAGTGTAGGTTGCAGCGTCAGTTCCAGAGTTAGTTAGGAATGCAGTTACATTTTGTGCTAATGTGATAGAAATATAAGTCAAACCCTGGGTAAATCCTAACGGCATATATCTATCAGCATTGAAGAAGGCAGATTGTGGGCGGTGGGTAATAACACGACTTTCAGCATTAGTAATTGAAGTTAAACCAACACCAGTTAAATCAGCAGTTCCAGTTTCTACCTTTTCTGGTTTGCCTGGGCGTTTAGAAGCACCTTCGTATAAATGGTGAATTGTAGAAACAACGTCAGTATTTTTGTTAGCATTCATAGCAGCATAAAATGCATTATAGTGGATTACTTCTTCTAATAATGCACCAGTTCCACCAATTACTCTCCAATTATCAATTACAGCAGCACCTCCAATAAGGGGGTCAAGGAAAATTGGAGCAGCACCAGTATTGTTAATTTTATATTTCATATAAGCACGTTTTAAATCAACAAAACAATCTTGCGGAACGTTGAGACCCACACGAATTTCTTGATTCTGACTAAACGTAGAACCATTCATTGGAATAGCAGTTACATAGGTAAGTTCCATTTCAGGGGAAGGCATACCTGGGACTTCACTTAATCTCATTTCTATCGGTGTTGAAGTATTATCACTCATATTGTATATACTATTAAAATAAAAAAAAATTCAATTTAAATTTTAATTATTATTTAATTAATTGTTTAATTAATTAATTAAATTTTTATTATTATTAAAAATAAATTGCTCGTCTTCTGGAAAATATATTTCTAATTTCATATTATAACTTTTATTATTTGTTAATGTATCTGCTAATATTGTTCCGTCTTGGTCTGTTAATTGAATATTTAATTGACCTTTAAATGGGTTTCCCATTACAACATAAGTATTATCGTAATATTGATTACTATATAAAAATTCATTATTGAAGTCTGTTCCGTCTTCTTTACCAGTTGGAATTACACCTAATATATTAGAACTTACTAAATTATGGTGATTTCCTTTTTTTCCTGTTGCTGGGTTTCCTGCTGTTAATGGTGTAGTTTCAAATGTATTAGGAAATATAGTTCCTCCTAATCTTATCTGTATTGTAGTAGTTGTTCCTATATTAGCATTATCAGGTGATAAATCCATTGCAAAATAAGATAATTTTACATAACAATATGCTTGGTCTTCTATAAATTGTTTATTAGGTGCTGATTGAAGAATACTTGATAAATTAAAATTTATATTTTTACAATTAACATTTGCGTCTGCATTATCGTCACTATTAATATATAGATAATAGTAATTTTGAATTGCTTTCATTATATATTATATATTATATTTTTTTATGTTTTTATTTCATTTAATTTTTGATTAATAAAATTGTTTAATTCTATTTGGTCTTGGTGGTCTTGTAATATTCTTGATTGTCGTTGCTCTACTTGTCTTCTTAATTGCTTTTCTAATGAATGGTGATATTCCCTTTGTTGTTCGTGTATATGGTGTGATTTAAAAAACATTACCTTTAAATTTATTTCCCAATCAGCATTTTCAAAATTTACTGCTTCTGTTTCTTCTTGATAAGTTATATTAATTGCAATACTATTTATTTGTTTTTGTGTTAATTCACATACAAATTCTATTGGTGGTTCAAAATTAAAAAATGTATTTCTACTTAATGCTACTGGGACTTGTGCTATTATATTAGAGAACTTACCTGTTGAACTTTCCATAACCTTATTATTTGATTAATTTGGTAATCTTATATATATACTATTTCTTGTATCTGTTATATCTACTGCCCTATCACTTGTTATTCCATTAGTAGTTGTTATACTTATTTCTTGTGATTTAAAACCTAAAAATCTTCTACAACTATCTTCTATTGTAAAATCAAATGTTGTATTTTTTACTGTTGGATTACTATTCTTAATATTAAGTGTATTATTTATTTCGTCATAAGTAAATGTATATGTTAATGTATTAGTTGAATTTGCCTCTAATAATGTTTTTATTACAGAACTTAATTCTAATATATCATAAGAACCACTTGGTATTGTTAATGTTATGAATTCAGTATCACCAGTTTCCTTAAATTTTAATTTATTATTTTTATTATTATTAGATAAATTATAGAAGGAATTTGGTATTGTTGCAGATACCAGTGAAACTCCTAAGACCTCGTCGTCAGCAGCAATTATATTTTCAAATAAATTTAATGTTCCACTATTATTATAATCTGTTTGTGAAGTTAAATTTAAATCTCTACTGCGTATAGCAATAAAAATATCACCTCTCGTTTTACTGTGAGGCATACCCTATATATAATATTACATAGATTTTTTATTAAGAAGTAAATATTTTATCAATATCACTCTCAGGTATGCTCTCAAACATTCTTCTTATATCTTGTGCTTGTCTCTGTTTTAATGTTGTTTTAGGTTCTGGTTTAACTGGTTTAACTGGTGTTGCTAAATCTTTTAATTGTTGATAGTATAATGTTGGATTAGATATTTTTATTTTTTCTAATTCATTTATTTTTGATTGAGGTAGCATAAATTGTCCGTATTTTATTAGACCTGTATTTACTGGTTTATCACTTACTACATTAGGATTTCCTATATTAATTATATTTTGTTCTCGTTCCTTCATTTGTTCTCCTAATTTATTAGCGTCACTTCCTTTTTGTTGTTCTATTAATTCCTTTAATTTTTCTTGATTTTTTAAATTTATTACTACTGGATTATTTATTATTCTTCCAGTTTCTGGGTCTATTATTAAATCACTACTAGTTGTTAATGGATTTTTTTTTGCTTGTAATTTTAATTTATTATTAAATTCTGTTGCTTTTTTATTATGTTGAATTGCTAAATCATTTGCTATACTATCTATTGTTGCTTGTTTTTTACTTACATAACTACAAGCGGTTAATGCACCTCTATCACAATCAATAGTTCTTTGTGCTAAATCTTTATTATATTTTTTTTCTGCTTCTTCTTGATAATCATTTTGTGTTTTTATTTTCATTAAACCTTGATTATTTACCTCTGTTATTGGTTGTATTTTACTATTTATATTACTTAACTCTCCTGTTGTTTTATCATTATGTAATCTTCTTAACATAGTTTCCCTACTACCTGTTCTCAACATTTGATATTGTTTATCTACTTGTTCCTTAACTGTTTCTTGTTCTCCTTGTATCTGTTGCTGTTTTAATCTTGCTAATAACATTTCAATAGGAGTTGTTTTTGTATCTGTTTTGTAAGGATTACTTAATCTCTCCATATATTATATATAATATTTTTTTATATTATATTATATGAAGAAGAATAAAATAGATAGATTAAGGAATGAGTTAAAACAATTAAAAAATCAAAATAAACCTATTAGAACTCCAAAAAAAAATAGAGAAATAATTAATATTCCTTATGTTAAGAAGGGAGAAATAATATACACAGAAGAAGAAAAAATGAATTATATATTAGATAAATTAAAATAAAAAAAAAAAAAAAATGTTTTTCCTGTGAGAAAATAGTTTGACCTGTGAGATTTCAACGATTTATGCGATTTTGCGATTTTATGCGATTTTGCGATTTGCAATTTGCGATTAATGCGATTGAGCGTTTTAGAGGGATTAACTACCCTCTTATATATATTAAGTATAATTTAGACTATTTTTAAAAATCGCAAAAATCGCTCAAATCTCACATTTCAAAACTATTTCCCACACAAAAAATATTTTTTTTTTTTTTTTTTTTTTTTTTTTTTTTTTTAAAATTTTTTTAAATTTTTTTTTTATTTTATTTTTTATATTTTTTTTATTATAAAAAAATTTTTTTTTTTTTTTTTTTTTTATATTTTTGTATGAAATAATTTTCCTAAATTTGTTATTAATCCACCTGCTAATTTATTTGCTTCATAATTAGCAGGGTCTCTATCATAATCTTCTTGTTCTGTTTCTTTTTGTGCGTCATTTACTATCTTTTTATTTAATTCTTTATCTTCTTTTACAGACGCTATTTCGTCTTCCCTATCTCTATCTATTAAATATTGTGGTCTATTATTAACAACAGGTTTATATGTATTACTCATAACTACATTAGATTTTTTTGGAGGTGCGTAAAACCTTGCTGGGTCAAATGGAATTTCTGCGTCACTATAAAAATCACTCATATACTTATTATTATATTATTATTTTATTTTCTTCTTCTATTTTTTTACATTGTTCTTCACCAATTCTATCTTGTTGTCTTATTTCTTCCATTTTATTTAAATAATCATTTCTCATTTTTTGCAATTCTTCTTCTGTTCGTTGTAATTCTAAATGTTCTCTTGCTACCCAATCTAATAACATATCTGGATAATAATATTTTTTTTCATTTACTAAATAATCCTTATAAGTTTTAATTTTTAAATAATTAGGCATTGCTACATTATTTTTTATTTCTTCAAGTATATCTTCATTATCTCTTACTATACCAACACAATCCATATATGTATATATATTATTTTTTTTTTAGATTATAATACTCAAATAAAAAATCATTTGGAAATACAGCATAGTATTCATATCGTGCTTCTAATTTTTTTTCATTAACTTCCTTCTTTTTATGTTTCTTCTCAATTTTATTGACTTCTTCCTCGTCCATATATATATATATATAATATTTTTAAAAATCAACTCCTCTTTTTTCTTTTAGTAATTGTTTTATTCTTTTTACCTTAGGTGCTAATGACGGACCGAGTCTTTTTATTTTTTCATTTTCTTCTTCACCAAATAATTTTTCTACTTTTTGTTGAATTGATTTAGAATAATTTTTACTTGCGTTAGTGCTCCAATCTGTTAATTGTGTTGTTAATTTTGTATTTTCGTTTTCTTGGAATTTTCTTTTTCTTTCTAATTCTTCTCTACCTATTCTTAATGCTTCCTTCTTTTCTTTTTTTGCTTGTAATTCTTCTTCTGTTGGTTTTGGTTTAGGTATTTCTATTTCAGGTTCAATTTCTACTCTTGGAGGACTTGTAGGGTTAGTTTCCATTTGAAAAACTTTTTCTTGTAATTTAGTATATTGACCTGTTACAGTATTTAATTCGTCCTTTAATTGCATTTCTTTATCTTGTGATTTTACTAATTCTATATCTAATAAATCATAACCTTGTTGTAGTTGTAATTTTTCATTAAATGTATCTTCTTGTAATGCTTTAAAACCTTCTGTCTCTTCTGTTAAACTTTGTTTGCTTTGTTTTAATTCTTTTGATATTCTATTATCAACTGCTACAAAATTATCAATACTATCTTCTAAAACTGTTTTTTGCAAATTTACAAAATCTTTATATTTATTTAAATCTGTTGCTTGGTTTAAATCTTCTTGTAATTCTTGTTGTAATGAAAATACACTTTCCTTTACTTCTAAATTTTGCATTCTTAAATTTTCTTGTGCTACTTCTCTCATACTTCCAATTGGTATATCATTTATTTCTTGGTTTAATTCTTGTTGTAATTCTACTATATCACTCCATTTAGTTTTATAATCTTCTAATTTATTTTGTATATCTACTCCCCCTTCTTCTCCTTCTATATCTTCACCTTCTCCCATAGTTATTTGTTTTCTAATTCCTTTTTTTTCGTCCATAGTATATAAATCTTCCTTATCAGGTTTTTTATTACTATCAAACTTCATACTATAAGTTTGTCTATCCTTTTCAATAAATGGATTTAATGCTTGTGGGTTTGATAAATCTATTTTTGGTTGATTTTGTTTTACTATTGTTGTTAATAATGCTAATAATTGTTTATCAATTGAACTATCTTTTTCCTTTTTTTCTCTATATGCTCTATGTCTTTGACCGAACCCTCTTCCTCTTCTTGGTATTCTATCTAATTTTTTCTTACCTTTCCTTTTTATTAATTTACCTTTCTTATCTTTTCCTTGTGATAAATATTGTATTAAGTCCATATATATAATTATAATATTTTAATTTTTTTTTATATTATATATTATAAATGTTGAGTAGAAATGAATATCAAGGAAAACTACCTTATGATATTTATGTTAAACGATATAAAATGCACCAAGAGGCAGTATTTCCTAAATCTAAAACTGATACTACACCTACTAAATCAGGAACTGATACACCACCAACACAAGAAGAAATAAAAAAATATTTAGAAGAGAATAAACAGAATTTAAATGATAAAACAAAAGAATTAATTAAACAACAAATAGAAAAAAAAACTGGTGGTAAATTCAAGGATTTAGAAGACGCACTTAGTAAATTACAAGGTGAGACTGGTGATACAGAAGAAGATAAGGAACATAGAGACCATATGTTAAAGGGTTTTCAGTTAGCAAGAGCATTACAACCTAATACAGAAACATTAACAGGAAAGGAAATAGTAAGAGCAAAATTAGCACAAGCAAGTAAATTAGGTTATATGAATGACGATAATTTTGCAAAAGCACAAGAATATTTACAAAGTATGAATGATACAAATGGATATGTTATTGATAAAAACTTATCAACCCCAGAAGGTATTGTTGTTAGAACACCAGGAGGAACAACTGAAATACATTATAGAGGTTCTCAAATATTAGATAAACCAAGTTTAAGTGATATGAAAACTAATTTTAAAATAGCAACTGGATTTGAAAGTGAAGACGCACAATTTATACAAGCAAAACAACAATATCAAAATGCAGTAAATGAATATGGTAGTGTAGAACATTTTGGAGGTTTTAGCAAAGGAGGGGGTAAGGCATTATATATGGGACAAAAATACGATATTCCTTCTACTACATTTAATCCATTTATTGGAACTAAAACAGCAAGAGGTATTACTTCAACTACACAAGAACATACTATTATTAGAACTACTGGTGATAGTCCTTCATTAGCATTAGCAGTAAGTAGTAATGCAAATCACGAGAACTGGAATGTAAAATCAGTAAGACCATTAAAAAAAAATGTTAGTCTTAATCCTATTAAGAATATGTATGACGCACATAGATTAGATAATTTGACTACACCAAGGAATAGTGGTAATGTCTCTAATGAACCAACAGCAATAGAGGGTTTAATGTTTAATCAAATGAAATTAATGGGACATAGAGCAAAATATGAAACATTACACGATATAGGTTTAGCAGTTGAGAGTGGTAAAACATATAGTGAATTTGTAAAAGATTTACAAAATGCTGGACTTAGAGGAGATAATGATATTGGTTTAGAAAATGGAAAACCTATGATAAAAGGTGATAGACACAATAGAGGTAGTATGGACGGTTCTGTTGATTTTTGGGAATTAATGGGTGGGAAATTTAGTCCAGAAGAAGAAGCAGTCATTAGTGGTAAGAAACAAGTAGCAGTAGAACAAACAAAAACAGGAAATATATTACAATCATTACAAGAAGAAGTATTAAATCAAACTCAAACTAAATCTAAATTAAATACAGAAGAAATAAATATAAAAACACAATTAAAAACAAAAGGAGTAGAATTAGCAAAATTATTAAGAGATAATCCAAAACCCTCAACTAGGACTGAAAGTCAAACAAAATTAATAGATAAAACAAGAAAAGAATTTGAAGAATTGAAAACTAAAAACAAAACATTAGAAAGTATGGGACAAGGAGACCTAATGGGTGATACTCGTGATTTAGATACTGATTTTGGAATACCAGAGGGATTACCTAATGATACTTCTTCTAATACTACTGCAATTTCTACTGATAATGATTTTGTAAATATTAGTGATAGTAGAGAACAACTTAAATTAACAAACGAACAATTAAAAGCATTTGGTAATGCTTCACCACAAGAAAGACTAAATATAATGGATAATCATAATGAAGAAATAATTAATAATACACACGAGTTAGGAGAGGCAATGGCGCCTGTTGAAGCAAGTGGTTTTAGAGAACATTTTGGAGAAGCAATAAACCCTGTTTCAATGGGAGCAGGGATTTTGGTGGGTTTTGGAACTGACGCTGTCTTGGACTACTTGGATAGTGCTGAAAATCCAGACGGAACTAAGAGGAAACAATCTATAACTGGTGTTGGTAGAGAAGCATTAAGTGGTTCTATCACAGGAGGTTTAATTTCTGCTGGAACAACTGCTCTTGGTGGAACTTCTGTTGGATTAGCACCTGAAATAGCAGCAGGAGCAGCAGGATACGTAGCAGGTAGTGAAACTGGAAAATTAGTATCAAGTGGTATTAAAAAAATTGGTGGTAATGAAGACGAACAAGCATTAGGTGCTGATACAATAGGAGGAGCAGTTGGAGGAGCAGCAGCAGCAGGAACATTAATTGGAGGTGCTGCCTTAACAGGTGCTGAAATCGGTTCAGCAGGTGGTCCTATGGGGATTGCGATAGGGGCAGGTGTCGGTTTATTAGGGGGAACCTTGGGTTTTGGTATTAGTGAGATAGTAAAACATAAGGACGATATTAAAAGGGGTTTTGTTAATGCAGGTAATGCAGTTGCTAATGTTGCTAAATCAACTGGTAATTTTTTCAAAAACTTATTTTAAATATTGTATATAATATATGAAGGTAGGTGTTCCAGTTAAGAGTGATAGAAAAGGAAAAAAAATGAAGGTATTAACTCCTAAGGGAAATATAATACATTTTGGAGATAGTCAAATGCAAGATTTTAGACAACATAAAAATAAACAACGACAAATAAATTATTGTAAAAGAAGTGCTGGTATAAAAGCAAAAGGGAAATTAACTAAAAATAATAAGGAGAGTGCTAATTATTATTCAAGAAAATTTCTATGGGATTGTTAAAATAAAATATTGTAATATAATATATGTATAAAAAAAAAACTAAACCATTAATGAAACCAAGAGCATTGAAGAAGGAAGAGATAGAGTTATTTAAAACTCATAGTAAGAGTTATAGTAAAAAACATATAGACGAAATGAAGAAGTTTATTAGGGCAGGTAAAGGTTGTTTCAGTGATAGTCATAAACACGCAACTAAAAAAGTTGGAAAATAAAATATTATATATATATTATGGTTCTTACCTTCAAGCAAAAATTTAATAAGAAGTATGGATTTAAATTAAATGAACCTCATAATTTAAAAGAAATAGCAGATATTACTGGATATAAATATAGTGGAATAAAAACTATATTTGAAAAAGGTGAAGGAGCATTTGAAACTAACCCACAATCTGTAAGACCAAATATGAATAAACAACAATGGGCGTATGCGAGAGTATATGCAAGTGTTAGTCCAGGTAGTAAAGCAAATAAAATAGATAAATCACATTTGAAGAAAAAATAAAAAAAAAAAAAAAAAAATATTTTGCTGTGGGAAAATAGTTTGAAGGGTGAGATTTTTGCTATTTATGCGATTTCTAATATTTCAATATCAAAATTATCTAAATTAAATTTTTTATATGCTTCAAATCCTTCTTCTTCTATTTCATAATAACCAATATGATATTTTTTACCTTCATAAGTTGTTTCAACTCTGTAAGGTTTTTTTTTATTATTAGTTTTTCTTACTCCAATAAATCTACTTGTAGAATTTGGTTTTGAAGTTTTATTTTTTGCATTTTGAGAATAAGAGACCCACCTTAAATTATTTAAGGAGTTGTCTTGTCTATTTCTATTTTTATGGTCTATACAAGGTTTATTATCAGGATTAGGTAAATACTGTAATCCTAATAATCTATGAATTGTTTTATGTATATTTTTTTTATCTCTTGTTAATATTACTCCTTTATAACCACTTTTAATTAATCCTGGTTTTAATAATTTATTTTTATATTTTGAGTATATATCACCATTCTCATTTATCATATATTTAGGAAAATCTATAATATCTTGGAAGTTTTCTAATTCCATATACATATATAAATTTTAGTTTTTAAATGGTATGGTTTTGGTTATAGGTGGTTTCATAAAACGCCAAATCGTAAAAATCGTGTAAATCTCACCGTTCAAACTTTTTTCCCAAACGAAAAAACATTTTTTTTTTTTTTTTTTTTTAAACTTCTCTTGCTTGTATTTCTTGTAATTCAACTGGCGACTGCCTATCTGGTTTATCTAATGGGTCTCTTGGAACTTCTCTCTTACATTCAAAACAACAACCCCTTATTTCACTACACCTTGAATGTTGTATTTGTGATATAATACCAATAAGACCTTGGATTGATATACTTAATATAGTAGGAAACAATAAATAGTCCATTTATATAATCTTTTTAGAAAAAAGATTTATCAAAAAATCTAAATGTTATAATAATATTTTATACAATTTTTACTCATAGACAAACGTTTTATAGATTTTAATATTCTATCCGTTTCTATTGTGGATAATGATTTATTTTTATCATTCAACTTATTATCTAATTGTTTAATCTTATCACTAATAATTATTAAATTATTATTTGCTTCTTCTATTTGTTCTTCTGTAAAATAATATACTTGATAATAATTCATTATAATTAATGCAATATTTTAATTTTTAATTAACCGCAATAATATACACACCCTACAAAACAGGCAATATTATCACCAACCATTTTACTTCTATATTTATTAGACAACATATTAAAATCACAATCACAAGTAATTTTTGCTACTGTATAATTATGTAATAAATCGTCGTCTTGTTTCTCTCCATATCCAGCAATATTAGAAGTTTGTATATAATCACCATTTTCAAAATTTCCATTAGTATTGACTATCCATATTGCTCCTTCACCTATACCATTTACTACTACTCTATTTGCGTCATTAGCACTCGGTAATTTACTAACAAATCTTCCATAACCCATTTCCCTATCAGTATCTTCCTTGTTGCTTATAACTCCATAAACTCGTTTATCCTTTTTAGTATTACATAAATCTATTATAGGCATACTATCATTAATAGTTATTCCTTTACTATCACTATTACAAGTTTCATTATCAAAATCATAAGTAGCATATTCACCAGTAGCATAACAAATTAAACCAACATAATCTTCTATATTATTATAAATAGTATCATTAATACTTTTAGATTTATGTTGTCCAGTAAAACTATATTCCACTACATATACACCAACACCATTTATATAACTTACCCATACTAATGTGCCGTCTGTTGCTGTTATATGAAATTCTAATCTAAACTGTTGAAATCCAGGTGTAATTAACCAAGACGCTCTCCCAACTGCTGAACTTCCACTGCCTCCCCAA
>Ga0181399_1000539_pt1 | contig 13796 bp, 16 predicted proteins | sample 22SPOviralmetaG_FD_130128 | JGI IMG/M metagenome (GOLD analysis project Ga0181399, IMG submission 130128) | Marine viral communities from the oligotrophic San Pedro Time Series (SPOT) site, San Pedro Channel, CA, USA - 22 SPOT_SRF_2011-05-21 | ecosystem: Environmental > Aquatic > Marine > Strait...
TGGAAAGTGTCTTGTCCAACTGCTCTCACCATTTGTAGTGGAACATATGGGCAATAGAACATACCAGCATCGTAAGGTGAAGTACCTTTGTAACCTACAACGAAGTATTGCTTCGCAGCTTGGTTAGCTGAGTATGGATCAATGTACACTTTGTATCTACCGTTTAATACACCAGCAAAAGTATTACCAGTATCGTCAACGTTTAGATTGTTGTTCAAAGCAGGTGTGTAATCTAAAACACCAGCCATTTGCAATGCGCTAGCAACGTCTGAAGAACAGATAATCATGTTACCTTTTCCACGTCTAGTTCTCATAGCGATTGTGTTTGCTTCTCTCTCAACTTGGAACATAAGACCTTTAAATCTTTCAACTGACCATCTACCGTTTGAGTCTGTATCTAAATCAAAGATACCTTCAGTAGTTGTGTTGATTGTTCCTGTGTTAGCAGAAGCACCTTTTTCAGCGTTGATGTAAATTGTTCTTACAACTTCTCTGTTGATCTCAGCAAGGATCTCAGCAGATAGAATGTTTGCAAGTTCTGTTTCAGCGTCTAAACCATGGATTGCTTTTAAGTCTTGTGCAAGTTCCATAGTGTATTCAGCTTTAAGCGCTCTACTTTTAGCAGTTACAGTTGACTTCTCAATTGAGAAAGCCATTTCAGCAAATGCATTACCAGCAGCGTCACCTAGTGCCTCAGCGGCAGCAGTTGACATTGCAGTACCTTTTGTGTAAGTACCTGGTGAAGCGTCATTAAGAACAGCAGGGTTAGCGCCTGAATCAGCAGTTGTAGAATAACCATCTACAGCTGAACCAGCAGCGTTTCTACCTGAGAAATCTGTATCAGCAGCGTCAAATAACGCCTCTGTGCCAGATTGGTTAGTATATCTACTTCTCATTGCAAAGATAAGTCCTGTTGGACCAGTCATTGGTTGTACACCAGCGATATCGTATGCGATAAGGTTAGGCATTGCTCTTCTTACTAATGAGATCAAAATTGGATCCCAGTTAGAAATAGAAGCACCTGTAGAGTTAGTTGGTGCAGCTTCGCTAATGAAAGCAGCGTCTTCTTTTAGTGCAGCTTCTTGGTTTTCCAAGATAGTTGCTGTAACGGCACGTCTGTAAGAATCCTCAATTTTTGGTAAATCAGGATGCTCTAAGACTGGCTGCCATTTTTTCTCGTAAGTTTCAGATAAGTACATATCTTCTTCTCTCCTCTATTTTTTATTTAGACACTTTCATGTCTTTTGTTTTACTTATAGCGGCGGTATAAGCAGCCATAGCATTCGTTAAATCAACCGGAGTCGATTCATCGCCTACCGCTACATCATCTAAATCACCAGAAGAAGCTTCTGATTTTATACCAAAGTAACTTTCTTTAATAGTAGCTACTTTAGATGTGAAGTCTTTTTCATTTTCAAACTCAACTTCTTCAGCAAGTTTGTTAAACTTCTCTTTTGATGTATCAGCTAAATCTTCACCCATTTTTGAAATGATTGAGTCTTTAGTTTTTTCTGATATACCAGATTTTAGTTCAACATTCTTTTCGATCTGTTCGTTTAGTTTGCTTTCTAAGTCTTCAATTTTTGAAGCTTGATCTTCAAGCACGTCATATTTTTCATCCGGGACATCGATGTAATGGTCTTCAAATAGTTTTTTCAAACCAGATATAAAGTCCTCGGCAATTTCTCCTTTGATACCTCTTTCAAGCGCTATCTCGTTTTCTTTCATCCACTCTTCTACAACATATGATAGATATGAGTCAACTTTTTCTACAAGTTCGCCCTTAGCAGTATCAATCTCTTCTTTAAGTTTTTCTTCGTAACCAGCCATCATTTTCTTCTTTGCTTCTTTAACTTTTGAGTTAACAGCAGCTTCGAAAATAGTAGCAGCTTTCGATTTAAACTCTTCAGATAAATCTTCGTCTTTTGTTAAAGCTTCGACATCAGCGGATACATCGATTTTTTCATCTTCTTCCACGATTTCTTCCTCTTTAACAACTTCTTTTGAAGAATCATCTGCCTCGACAGTTTCCTCGTCTTGCTCTTCTTTTAATTTTGGCATTGCCTCAGCAGCACCAGCATTTGCTTGTTGAGCGTCACCAGAAACCTGTTTAGATTTTTTAGTTGCGTCCGGATTGCTGTCAGTAGGTTTTACTACAGGTGCACCTAAATCCTCAGCATCGTTTTTCAGATGAGTTGGTTCAGCTGCTACAGCATTCTTTTTTGGAGCATCAGCCATAGGGTTGGCTTGCGCCTCTACTACTGCTTCTTGTTCCAACGCCTCTAACTTATTTTCTGTTTCGGCCATAAGAAATCTCCTTAATTATTTTAATAAACGTTTATTAAATTTCTTTCTTACAAGATATTTATAAAACTAAAGTTTTTTAAGAAAAGATTCAAATACTTTTAGTTTTGATTCTTCTAATGCTCGCTGTTTTGCAGTTTGGACTTGACTTTTCCAAGCTTCAATGTCTTTTTCTTTTAAGACACCGTTGTCCCAAACCCACTCTTTGTTTTCCATAATACCTTCAACGAAAGCGTCTGGAGCTGATGGATCTGCAACTATATCAGCAGCGGTAGCAAGATAGAAATCATCTTTAACGTAGTTTGCACCGTTTCTTTGTATTAATGAGCCCATACCACGACTAGAAACACCCAATTGAGCGCCTTCATCTATAAGACCTTTTACAATCTTACCGTATGGTGTATTCATTATCTTTGCTTCACCAATAAAATTATTTCCATCTGGATGAAGTTTCGTAATCATATGTGAAACTCTTTCCAAATTAACTGTAGGTCCGTCAGGATGTCCTAACTCACCGAAAGCTCTTTTCTTATTGATAAACTCTTTATTGTATCTCGTCACCTCGTTTTCCAAAATGTCTTTTGGATAAACTCTTCCATTTCTATTCTTCATATTTGATTGAAGAAAGATACCTCTAATTTTATAATCTTTTTTGCCGTTTGTTTCTTCTACAAGATATTCTGCGTTTGAAACTTCCTCTGAAATTAATTTCATATTCCCTACCTCTGTATATATTTATACATCTTTTACTCTTAAACCGTGAATTTTCTCATCATATCCTATACCCATTGGATCATTCCAACTATATGGCCATGTCCAACTTGTCATTGAATAACGCATACCAGAAGTTACCGGTGTAACCCTATGTGGATGTGTTACAGCACTTGGCCAAATTTGAGCATAACCTACGGGTAAATCTTTACCAGAATAACCTTGTCTTGGAAACTCTAAGTGACCACCTTCGTAATCATCATTTAATTTTACCACTAGTGTAATCAAACTAATATCATTATGTAATTGTAGTGTATCCTTTTTCGAACTATCATACTTAACTACAAAAGGCGAATACCAACCATCAATAGTTGTTACTGGCCATTCTTTTGCAATTATTGGGAGTATGTGTTTAGAATAATGCTTTGTAAAATCTACAAATAAAAAATGACTTATATCACTAAAGTATAACTGATTAAAATATAAATCACCTTCATGGCTATGTGTAGTATGATTTTGTTGCCAGAAAGAAAACTTGTTATCTAATTTTTTCGAAACTTCACATAAAGTATTACAAAATTCTTTTGTGAAAAATGGTGTTACTAATATGTCGTTAATGTTTTCGTATTCACCACAATTAGGATGAATAGCATTTCCATAATCTATCATTATATAGCCTTTCGATTATCTAAATTCTATAATTAAAGTATAGTTATCTCCGTTTGCAAAATTTTTTGTTGTCAATAACAAATCACCATTTGGTGTAGTTGCACTATTTGTAACTTCATTTCCTGATGTTCTTAAATCCCAATAACCATTACCGCCTAAAACCATGGCAGTAGAATTTGTATCTCCGTCCCAAACTAACTCAACAGCTGATTTACTGTTTGATGTATTTACAGAGTACCATATTTTTGCAATTTTTCTATTGCCATCTTCGGTCATAAAAGTTAATTCAGAAGCGTCAACTTTTTTTACTAAAGTTTCTCCTGTACCATCAGATATGTTAGTTAACTTTACAACAAACTTTACACCAGATGTATCTGTTAATGTTTGTGTTGTTACTGTATCAGCCATTAATTAAAACCTTCTCTTTTTTGACATTCTATTATTATATTATATTTATTTACGTTTGTGTCGCTTGTTATATTAATATCTCCCTTAACATAACCTAATGACTCATCTTCAGGTCTTGGATATGCACCATTACCTGTCAAAGTAATTTTTCTACTATTGTCATTAGTATAAAAAACTTGAATACTTCCTGTACCCTCTATTGCATAATGCAAACCAGATATATTTAAAGACGAGTCACTAGAAGAGTTTTTTAAACCACTTACCTCAACCAAAGATTGATTATCTTCGTCTTTTAAACCATTTGCCTTAACAATAGTTTTAGTATTATTATCTACTAATATTTCTTTTGCCAAAGGCATTATTACCTCGGCGAACCAACAGCACTAGCGTGGCCATCTGTTATTGTGATAGTATCACCAGGTGCTTTTTCAATTATAATAGAATCGCCAGCTGCGTGTAGGTAAATATTACCTAAAGTTGTGCCACCCGCTTCTTTTACTACAACTGATTGTGTTGCACCAGTAGCTACACAATGAACAAATTGAGCTCTACCAATATTGTTAGCACTAGGGTTGTTTATAAATTCTCCCTTTGCTATTACAGTATTTGTCATTTGTCTCCTCCTAATTGTTCCATTACTTCTTCGTCAAAGTAATCTAATAAATCTTTTTGACTAATATGCCAAAACATAGCACAATGCTCTATCGCTTCATCAAAAGCATATACTATATCTTGTCCTTTTCTTTCTTTAACCAAAGATACAACATCTTCAACAGCACTTTTTAGTACTGGTGTTAATTTTTTGTACGCTTCAGAATCAAAAGATTGATTCTCTTTTATAAAATTACTTACTCTCTGTGTCATTTTGATCGGCTGTTAAATCAATATCAGCTTGACCGTCTTTAGCGTCAGCTGTTGTTGTAACCGATCCATCCTGATTAAAAGTTCCTACATCAGCAACTTCCGGTTTTGGATCGCTATGTGGTACTGCTTCAGGTGTTCCATCTTTATTAAATAAACTAGCCGCTATCTCTTGTCTTCTAGCGTCTAAGGCAGCTCCCACTTTATCTCTTAATGCGGATTTAAACGCTTCGCCAGCGTCAGCATTGTTTCCAGTTTGTAAGTTATCAATAAAATTAACAACGTTATTTTCTTTTTCACTCATTATAATTCTCCTTCTGGATTAGTTGAGTCTGGGGCAGAAATAATACCATCATCAATTTCTTTTTTGATTTGGTTATCAATTTCTTCCATTTCTCTTTCGTTTTGTCTAAGTACATTTTTTCTAATATACTCAACTGAATAATATTTACCTACATAATCTCTCATAGCATCAGCTAATCTTAATCTCTCTAATAACATTTCACTTTGTTTTAATTCTGCAAAGTGTCCGTCTTGTAAGAAATCGTAATTAAGTCTTTCTTTAACTTTCATCCAATCTTGTTCATTAATAACACCTTTTAAAATTAATTGTGTTCTTAATAAATCGTTAAAGAGTTCAGTAAATTTCTTTCTTAATCTTTGAACAAACTTAGTAAATTTAAGTTCATCTCTTGTAATTTCAGTAGAACGACCTAGGCTAAAACCTTGTGATCCTTCTAATCTACTTACAGGAACATTTAAACTTCTATAAAGTTTTGCTCTAAAGTATTCTATGTCTGTAATTTCTCCAAGGTTTTGTCCACCTGGTAGTGTAGTAATATCTGTACCTCTACCACCTTCTCTACTTGGTAACCAAAAATCTTCTAACATTGACATATAGTTTCTGTCATCTCTGATCTCACCTGTAGCTGCGTCATAGACAAGTTTGTTTCTATATCTTGCCATAACATCTCTTAGATATTGTTCAGCTTTTACTTTTGGTAAATTACCTACATCTATTTTAAATATTCTTCTCTCAGGCGCTCTTGCAATTCTGTAAATAACAGCTGCGTCTTCAATCATTCTTAATTGATTTACAGGTTTAATTGCCTTATGTAAATATGATAAAACTATATTTTTGTTTTGATCTATTAAACCAGAAGGACAAAATGCTATTGTGTCTGGTGCTATTTTAATTCCTGATCCTGATGTTTGACCAGCAACGCCTTTTTCATTGAACATATAATATTCAACAAACTCATCTACTACAGCAAGCATATTAGGACCTGCACCTTCAGGTCTTTTCTTTCTTACTTCTCTAATCTTTTTGATTTTACGAGGGTCGATATATTTTAATTCTGTAATTCCTTTTTTAGGAGAATTTCTGTCAATAATTTTTTGATAGTATATTCTACCATCAACGTACCATCTTCTAAAGATATCGTGCCCTTTAGTATTAAAATTCATTAAATTTAATACTTCTTGGAATTCGTCTTCTACTTTTCTTCGTACTTCATCACCGTAAGGTAAGTTATCAACATTTACCTTAACAGCTTCTTTTAATTCATTAGCCACAACTGCTTCATTGACAATATCTTCGATTGCCATGTCGCACTCGGGGTGTAATGCTATTTCTCTATATCTTCTTATAAGATCCGCTTCACTCTTAGCCGTACCCTCCATGTCCAGGTACGAACCAAAATAACCCCCAGCGGCGACGGTTTGTGTACCGTCATCCGCTTGGGTTGTAGTAAAGCTTTGTTTTGGATCGGCTTGTTTCTTAGCCCTAGTTATAGAAAATCCAAATAATTCAGCCATAATTTAATTACCTCTGTATATACTTATACTACTTTTTAGGTAGTAGTTGTTGCTTCAAAGTATTGATAACTAAATGTAACACCAAATTCTTCAATAGTGTCCACTTGGTCATAACTCAATTCAATCGCAGCTATGTCTATTGGGAACAGACCTCTAAGAGTATAACTCTTAGTAGTATTTCCGTTCCTGTCTAAATGGTCAACAAATGCGTCAACTTGGTAATCAACTGGATTAGTTAATCCCTCATTGTCTGACATATTGTTAATACCATTCTGCCATCTTTCAAATGCGTTTCTTAATTTGAAATTTGTATCATTGATAACTGTAACTGACCAATCAGCAAATGTTCTATCACCCGCTATTTTGATCTGTCTACCTCTGAAAGGTACACTTACGTTAGCAATTGTCATAGCAGGAATAGATGTAGCTCTGCATAAAAATGCTAAGTCTTCTATTTCACCACCAACTTGCGAGTAACCAGGAAAAGGCATTGTAACCTTAAACTGATTGGCTCTTGAGCCACCGCCAGCAAGTTTAGCTTTAAAATCGTTAATATTCGGCATAGTATTTCTCCTTTATTAACCCGCTACTTCGTCAAAACTGACGCCGGTTCTTGTTGCTACAAATGATAATGTGATAAAGTTGATACTTCTTGCAGGTTTCACAAAGATTTCTGCAATAAATTCATTTCTATCAATAACATCACCTGTATTGTTAGTTTCATCACAAACTACTAAAAAGTCTGTAATACCTCTTCGACCTTGTACTTCTCTTAGGAAAGGTTCTACAATGTTTCTAAAGTTTGCTCTTGTGAATTCATCGTTGAACTCAAACAATTGAAATTTAGAAGCAGTTGATATTGCTTTCTGTAAAGTAATAAAAAGTCTTCTTACATTGATTCTATCAAAAGCACTTGGACTTGAAAGAGCAGTTTTATCTCCAAACAATACAGTACCTTGTCCTGGGAATGTTGCCACAGGATTTACTCTTGCTTGATATAAATCATCTCTTTGTGTTTTTGTAGGATTGTATGCAAGTTTCACAGCGCCTCTGATAACACCTCTGTTAAATCCAGCAGGTGAGAACCATGAGTCTGCAACTAGATCAGTTCTTGCAGCTAATCCAGCAGTATCGCCGTTTAATGGTACATATCTATACACATCATTGTATCTGTCGTACATATATTTGTAACCACTATCAAATACAGCATATGATGATGATCTGATTGTGTCAAAAAATGCAACTACATTATTTGTTTGTGTATTAGAGTTTGTAACATTAACTACATCTGCTCTCTCTGGAGAACAGAATACAACAGCGTCTTTTCTGTTTTCTGCAATAGTAATTAAGTTGTCTAAGTGAGTTGAGTCACCCTTTGTAGCAATAATCAAACCAACGTCAATAGTTTCTGCGTCTGCAAATTTTTCAAAAGCAGATTTCATTTGACCGTTAGTTACAGCTGAACCGTTTGCACCAGCAGTTAGTGATTCTAACGTAGGAGTTTTAACGTCTGTGAAAGTTAATCCAGCAGCTGCTGTTCCCCAGTTAGTACCAGCTGAATTGTGATCCATCCAGTAGATGTAGTTTGATTTATTGTATATTACGTTAGGGTAATAGTTGTCATCACCTTGTGGAGTTTTAGCGTCTGAAGCTTTAGATACTTTTGAGTAAGTTTCTAAAATTTCTCCAGGTACACCTGTAATTCCACCGTCTTCGTCAACAACGACAATGTGCATTTCATCGTTACTACCGCTTCTTGTAGAAGCATAAGTAGATGTTCCTGGTGCACCATCAACAGCGTCAAAATATTTCCAACGTCTTTTGATTCTTGCGTTATCGGCAACAACTCTTTTTAAACCACCAGTACCTCTTGGATGTTGAACAATTGTAATTACGTTTGTACCTGTATTTAAGGCAGTTACTCTGTAAAGTTCGCCATCATCAAAGTCTGTTGTAGCTGCTGTTGTACTAAATTGAATAACATCACCAACATTGATTACGTTATTTGCTAAGTCAACATCATCTACAGTAACAGTTGTATCTCCGACTGCACCGGCTGATGCTACTGAGTTTCCTACTGCTAGTTCTTGTGAGTATGCTGTCGCACTCGGACAAGTTGATATTAATAGATTGTTTCCCCATGCACCACCAGTACGAGCAGCGAAGTTTCCTGCACTATTTGTACCTGACGCATAGTTATTTGTGTAGTCGTCTGTGTTCTTAATTAAAATACCAGTTCCACCTGTAGTTGCGTTTACAACTCCAGTATTCTGTGCTCGTACTACTCTAAGAGCGTTTGAGTATTGTAAAAAGTTTGCAGCTGAAAAAAAGTATTCAAAGTTAACTGAATCTGGTTTTCCGAACGTGCTTACTAATTCTTGTTCACTCGAAATAGTAACTACTTCATCAACTGGTCCTTGGTTAAACTGTCCAGCGACAGCACCAATAGAAGTTGACACAGCAGGTATTATTCTTGTTACGTCTTTTTCTTGTACGAGAACACCTGGTGATACTTGAAATGCCATAGGTTTATCTCCTTTAATTAGCTAATTTGTCAAAAATCGTAAGTTTTCTTACGCCCATATTTAAAACATTCATCTAGTGATATTTATAATACATTAAAACTAGAGTTTTTTGGTCATACCATCGTGCCACACTTTTATGTTCCATGGTTTCCATTGTGCATATTGTTTATCATTATCTCTTAATCCTAAGTTTCTTATTGTCAATTCGTCTTCATTTATACTATAATTTAGTATGTTGTCAAAATTTTTGTCGTCTAGTTTATCTGCCATCTCTTTTGCATAATTCCAAAATGGAGTATCAAATTTAGAACCAAAAGCATAGTGATAGAGTATAAAGTTTTGTACATCATTAATATATGATCGCACCTTTTCTGTCGTTTGTTGAGATGTAAAATTTTTATTAATAATCCAATCATATGTCATTCTATTCCATGCGTCATAAGTAGCCACAGAGGTAGATTCTAATGGTTCTAAAAAGAACAACTTATTACCTTGCATAATAACTCTATCATCTATAATAGGTGTTTTGCAAATATATTGATGAAAAGGAAAACTTTCTCTTACACTATCTATATTAAATTGATCTTTAAAGTTTTTTTCAGCTTGTTCTCTTGTAGTTATATTAGAGTTGTACATATAACCTAAAGATACTTGATCGTGTAAAGGTATATAAAATGCCCAACCATCAGGTGTAGCACACGCTCTGGTCCACATTGTTTCATCTTCAACTTTATTAATATTAGAACATATAACAGCATTTAAAGGATTCATTAAAGTATCGTAATTAGTTTTATCCGTAGGCCAACCTCTACAATCAAATATGTAATCAGAATCTATATTATCATAGTTAATAACATTTTCATCTTTTACTTTGACATCAAACAAACCCTTACTATTATTAATAATATAGTCTTGTACTTGTTTCGTATCGTAATGTAAAGCATATGTGCCTAAGGGAAAACCATGAAATAGTTTGTCATTATATTTTCCCCAACCTTCAAACAATGTGCCTGCTTTTAAAGTTGCCTTTAAATCATTTTGATTATTATATAAGTTTGAACCTAATGCTTCCCATAAAAAATGAGGCAAATGAGGTATTGTAGCCTGACCTACAACCAATGTAGGTTTTTTACTATCATGTATTAATTCAACTTCTACATTTTCATTATTAATCTTTGTATAGTAAGCATAATGTAATGCTGTTAAACAACCTGCGTTACCTCTACCTAATACTGTAATCTTCATTATAATCCTTTTCTCACAACAGGATGCCAAACTGTTCCGTATTCATCAACAGTTTCTTTTGTCATCTCATCATTATTAATACCATCGTCAACAAAACCAAATGGTGCCATATCTTGTTCTATTAGAGCTGCTTGTTCTTCATATAATTGATTTCTAATATTAGAGTTAGATAAATCTTTGAAGTATTGTTGATTAGATAACCAACCAAATATAACTAAACACATCATCAAGTCATCATTTGTACCTTCTTCAGCCATCCAACTACTACCTCTCCTAGAAAAAGTTGACATCTCTTCAATTAATTGAAAATCATTAATAACCATTTTATCAGATTCAATTAATGTTTTTACATTCTGACAGCCGACTGATTTAACTTGTTTAGTCATACGAACACCTAATGATGTACCTCTACCACTAAACATAGCACCTAATATTTGACCTGCACGTCCCTTTTGAGTTGTCATTAAAACATTTTCATATTCTAATTCCATGTGTAAAATATCTGCAACTTGTTGACCTAAATCATTTACTTCACAAAGTAAGTGTGCTGAGTTATAACCTTTACATACTTGTTGAATAACACTTGGAAAAACATGAGGTTTTATTTCATTATTTTTATATGTTGCAACAACCCTATATGGTATTTGTGTAATATCAAAAACTACAAATGCTGAATAATCTCTATTTGTACCTCTAGCTACGTCAACGGTACAAGCATATAATTTTCCTTTATCAGGTTTCTCAAACATTTGTAAACCATTTTTACTTTCAATAGGTGGTATGTGTGCTGTTGTTTTAATTTTAGCAGGTGAGATTAAAGTATCTACAGAACCTAAAAACTCACATTCAAACTCTTGTTGGAATTGTTCTTCACTTGTGTTTCTTATAGTGGTTTCTTTCCACTTTTCATCTCGGCCAGGTACCTCTGACCAATGTACTTCGATAGGCACATAATCATTTTGTTTATTGATTGCGTCTATCCACAACTTGTAGTACATATTCATACCGTGTGGTGTAGATACAATTATCATTTTTGTTTTTTTACCAGAGGAGATTGTAGGATAAACTGAACTAAAAAACATTTCAGCTATGTTAGCAGGTACGAAAGCAAACTCGTCTAAGAATATAATATTAAATGAACCACCTCGAATAGCACTTGATGATGTGGCAGCTGCAACAATGGTTGATTTATTTTCTAATTCAATATTACCTTTGTTCCAGTTTATAACACCTTGTTGTAACCACTTTGGTAAATTCTCATATGCAAGTTGCAATCTACCTAATATATCTCTAGCAGTTGATGATTTGTTTGCAAGTATGGCAATGTTAGAGTTTGGATTGAACAATGCATAATGTAATAGATATGAAATAGTTGTAGTTGATTTACCTGATTGTCTTGGTAGTTTACATATTGTAAATCTATTATCATGTATTGTTCTTACAATATGTTTCTGAAAGTCCCACATTTTAAAAGGTACAAGACCTTCGTCAAGTGATACAACCTGTACATATTTTTCCATAAAATATAGAGGATCTTTTTCACACTTTTTATATTCTAATAAATTTTCTTTTGTAAATTCTATAGGTGTATTTACTTTTTTTAGATTTGGATTACCTAAGTATGCGTCTGACATTATAATATACCTCTTAGTTTATCGCCATCATTAAAAGAATACCAACCTGTAATAATATATTTTTCTGTATCTGTAATTTGACCTTTATGAGGATGTGTAAAGAAAGCAGGCCATATTAAAGTTAATCCTTTTTTAGCAGGTGTGGTTAATTGTTGATGTGTAAAAACTGTGCCACCTTTTGGCACATCATTTAAGTAAGTCATAAATGCTAAACATCTCCTTGATAACGGCCAACTACCACAATGTTCAAAATGTTCTTCAAAAAATCCTTCATTTGGTTTATAATATTGAATATTAAAAGGTTCATTTAAATCAAAGGCTTCTAATGTATTAACCATAGGATATTTCTCTATATACTTTTCTAAACTTTTCTGTAAATAAATAAAATAATTTTTAATAGTAGGATGATTTGATTTCTCTAAATTTATCGTCAAGTCTGTTGACATCTTACCCTTGCTTTCAGGATTAAAAGTTTTACCTGGTTTTTTATCTTTACTATCAGAGGTTTTATATAGATCAATTAAATCATCGCATACATGATTAGGTATATGCCATGCACCTATTAAAGATGAGTACGGTAGTTCATGTTCAATCATTTGTTATAATACCTTCTATATGTGTGTAACCTAATTGTAATGCAGCTGTAATTCTACGACTGCCTCTTAGTACTGAATAGTCTTTTTCGATATACTTAACACCATTTGCACCCATTCTAGGCACTTCACTTTTTTGATGTTTTATTATTTCTATAGGATCAATCATTTCTTCACCATCTAATATCTCTTTTAATGCTAAACCATGTTTAACATAATATAAATCTGTAATATTAAATATCTTCTTTTTTGGGTGTAATGTCTTTGCTTTCAATAACTTCATCTTTTTTCAACATCTTTTGTAAGTCAGCTGTAGAACCAACAAACAATGCATTTTTAATATTTGCATTGGCAGATTTAGGCAATTCTTTTAAATCTTTTAATTTTTTATTTAAGTCTTGTAGTTTATCTACCGTATCCGCAACATTCTTAATACCTGCTAATGCAACTTCATAAGCTCTAGGATGTTCACCCTCTTTTGCAACACTTAAAATACCTTCTATTGCCTCCTGTCCCTTTTCAATAAGATCATAATAATATTCTCTACTATTCTTGTGGTCATTATCCACATCTTCTTTATCTTTTTCTTCGGTTCTCACCACAGGTGCTTCAAACTTCTTAGGAGTTTTAGCAGGTTCTAAACCTAAAATTTCATTTACTTTATCTTCTATAGCCATATTACTATTTAGGTATCAATTTGATTGTATTTTAACCACTCGACACCATCATCGCCTTCCCTAATTTTTGATATTAATTCTTTATGGTCAAAGTCCTCAGCTTCTTGTCTTTCAACCATAATATCTACTATATTATTATAAGCGTTTTTTCTTAAACTTTCTGGTAAAGTCATGTATTCTTTTTTAATATTCTCTACATTTAAAAGATTTCTACCGTGTAATGCTACAATAAAATTACTTTCATTAAACAAAAGATATTTACTATCAAAGTGTTCAAATATAGGTAACTTGTTTTTCCATATATCTAATTTAAATTGTAATGTATCTGGCATTTTAAATTCTTGTTTCCAA
>Ga0181399_1000554_pt1 | contig 13610 bp, 13 predicted proteins | sample 22SPOviralmetaG_FD_130128 | JGI IMG/M metagenome (GOLD analysis project Ga0181399, IMG submission 130128) | Marine viral communities from the oligotrophic San Pedro Time Series (SPOT) site, San Pedro Channel, CA, USA - 22 SPOT_SRF_2011-05-21 | ecosystem: Environmental > Aquatic > Marine > Strait...
TCATGACGGACAATTGGGTCATGTAACGTGCGAATATGTATTACTTTGGTATCGCGTGTTTGTTCGAAGTTGAACCCACTTCTATGATCTAATTCAGTGTCCGACCAATTATGAACCAATTTTATAATATTTGCATATTCGGTAGCCCCATTCGGGTTGAAAATGCTGTTTGGTTTCGACAATAAATACTTTATTTTTTCATAATCATAATGATTTTCATATGAATATTTTACCATAATATACGTCATTGCATCCATTCGGTATAACTTATATGGTTCAAATACTTCACAGTTACTACGCACATGTAATGGTGTATCGTATGTAATAATTTTTTTTGTGAAATTATATGCATACAACTTACTAAGTACATGACTAGAAACCACACCTCCGCTAGAAAATCCTAGCATAACAAGTTCTTCGATGTTGTTCAATTCAATATCTAGTTCCTTGATATATGATGCAACTGCATCATAGGTATGTATGCTTACTTCCATATCACATGTTATCACTTGTATGTTGTATTTCTCGTATATTTCGGGATGCTCATATTTAATGTCGTTTACCAACTTTTTGATATATACTGCATTTGTAAGCGTAAAACAACCCGATAGTATAACCAATATGCGCTTTGATTTCGTATTATTTGTATACACATTCAATCGCACTTTATTATTTTCGGGAGACGTATATGTAGTTGTCAGTTCTAAGATATTTCCACATGTCGCAAACATCCATACATGATGCAATAACACTATACACAAATGAAATATATCGACTATTTCCATGATAATCTCATATATGATGTAATCTATATATTAGTTGTCACGATATTTTCAAATCAAGTGTTCTCATGTCGATTAGAAAATTGATTGCTTTTGCCGTGACAGGGCAGACAGGCACAACGAACCATCCTAATAGGACCCAAACCGAAATAACATGACTTTGACCCAGATCCCCATCACGAAATATATGCAAAAGACAGAGTCGAAACCAATGGTGCGACATATTCGCAAGTTTACCGACCTTGACCGTGCACTTTTGACAAAACGAATTGATTCGATTGTCAATGACGGAGGTTGCTTTTATCTCCAGTTCCGGGTCGGAGAACATATGGCAATTCCACCACCTTTCTTCGTTAGTTCGGGTCATAAACCGCTTTCTACCTTCCATAATGGGAATGTCATTTCATTAGCGAAATTGATTAAATCTGAAACCGGTTGGCCGACTGCCCGCTTTCTAAGTCATTTGGTTTACGTCACCGCGAGTGGACATCGAGTATTTTTAGATGTTTGACAAACAACATAATACATACAAAAAATCCTGTTTTAGATTGCCTCTTGCCTGCTCATCCCCTTTTTTGACTATCCCAGAAAATTGATTCACTTCATTCCATAATAACTTATTCATAACACCAGTCAGAACCATTCTATGGACGATTTCAAGCAACGTAAAACTAAGAAGGCCAATGCTCGTCGAAATAAAGATTTGCATGGAACGTATTCAGCGAAACATATACGTATTCATGAGGAACAGATGAGACGCAAACCCATCAAATGCACCGATAACAAAACTGATAATAAATCACATAAAGCCAAATCGCAGTCTTAATTATACGATGGAAGAAATTATAGTTCACGCAATGGAAATTGATAAAAATGCCATGTCCAAATACACCAAAATATGTGAAAATGAGAAAAAACTAATGGACACTATATGTAACGATAAAACGAACCCGCAATTATGCGAAGTTCATACAAAATTATACGATAGTTGTATGAACTTCAAAAAATCTAAACTCAATATTTACACCGATTCTTGAACACTATTTTGGTCGGTGTTCTCGGCCGCGACCCTTTTTTCTTTCTTCTTTTCGTATTGATTTAACACGCGACTGTGATTATCTTCTTCCTCTTTTATGCGCAACGTGTAGCGATTGCGCATATTGGAATCCAATAACTTCTCAAACTCCATAAATAATGTTTCCTTGTTCTCAATCACCTTATAATAATCATTGAATATATTGCCCTTTTCATTTTGCCATCCTTCCATTCGCTCATCTATATTGTGTTCATGAATATACCCGGTTTCGCTCCATGGCTTCAATGTGTCCAACCTAAACCGGATTTTGTTGTGTAGTTCCGCAAACTTCTCACGCAAATTGTGGACGTTTTCCTTCCTCTCGTCCAATTTGAAGAACTTTGATAACGATAACACTAAACTAATATATGTGGAAATTATCAGCGATACTGAGAACTGGACGTTCATTGGAATAATGACCTGCGAACTAAGGGCTTGCATAAATGCCGATGCCGTGGAAAAAAATATGACCGAAGTCTGAATATACGCAATATACATGTATAGATCGCCGTAGTTCGAATCCAATAAACGCTTGTTCGTTTTGCATTCCGTTAGAAGCGACATGTTCATATCAACGCAGCTTTTTCGTTCTATTTCTATGATTTTACATTGTTTTTCGTATTCTTCGGACATTGTATACTTTATTCAGACATTTTTGTAAAATAGTATTGTAATTGTTATAGGTGTTATTTGTATTTCATTGCTAATCTCGGCTTATCAAGCGCAATATGCTTGGCGATATTCTTTATTACTTTCTTGTCGATATTCGCATTCTGTTGTGCTCCCAATATGTTTCCCAGCAGTTTCATATGGTAATCAAAATCCGGATTGCTTGAATCTAAAAAATGGGGGTGTTGTTCTCTCCAATCCGGCAGTTTTCTATAATTCAACTTCGCAACGGTGACTACCATATTGTTAATTTTCTCGTCATCCACGTCCTTATGCCATGCATCTTCACACTTGATGTGCATTGTTTCTCGTTTCATATCGGTGCAATGAATAGGTCTTTCAGTTATATCAAGTGCATTGAGGCGTTCCGTGATAATATGAGACATTCCTTCCACATATCCATGGTTCCCCACATATTCGATGTCTTCTATTTCTATTTGCAGATTGTTCAAAAAGTGTTCCAATGTCATGGCATTCTTGCACGTTTCATTCAAAAATATATTGAGATTGAACTTGTTATCATTGTTATTTGTGATATTATTCGTAGTATTATTCGTAATATTTGTAATAGAACAATTTTCGGTCACTTTTGCCATGATTTCGCTCATCAGGGTTTGTTGTTCTCCGAAGATAGTTTGCTGTTGTTCCAAAATATTTGTAACCTGGTTAGTTGATATAGTATTTTGATTACATTTCAACTTGTGACGAGATAAGCTAGATGCATGCGTATATTTTTTATTACAATAACAGCATACATTTTCACAGCTAGTTGCCGCGTCATGTTGCACTTTCAATATATGTTTTTGTCTTAACAAATGACGTTTGTAATCTTTTTTGTTAGGGGTTGAGAATGCACATGACTTGCAAAAGTAAATATTATGATTATTCATATGCTTCACCGACCTTAAATGTCGTTTATAATCATTTTTATTATCAGTAGCGTAATTGCACGGAGAACAGCAATAGGTTTTGTTCATTATAAACTATACTATATATACATTGAACAAAAATATTTACCCTAAAGAATGCATAATTTACGTTATAGCAATCAATACATATATATTAGTATGTTACCTATTATATAGATACACACCAATTATATTGGGTTTTATGGTGCGAGGTTTTTTGTTAGCCATTTATTAGCATTTTTTCCAAAAATCGCACTTACACGTAACAAAAATATACACTGGTTTGTCATATAATATCTGCGGTTTACGTGATAACAATATTAGGGGTTTTCAGTTAGCATTTATTAGCATTTCTGTGAAAAATGTCCAAAAATGTCCAAGCTAGTCGGTCCATTTTAAAAAAAAAGTTGGTAAGGAGTTTTGTCGGAGAAAACTGGAAAATACTGCATTATGGTAAGAAAATCAAAATACGCGTTTTTTCTGCAAAATATTTTGTGTACTTTTCAGTTTTGGACATTTATTTTTGTCCATTTTCAAAATGTTTATCCATTTATTTTCTTCTTGGTGTTTTTTAGTTAGGATCTTTTGACTAACACTGCATAATTTCAAAGACATTCATAATATGTTACTATAAAAGCAAACAATCATACATATTTTATGTCCATATGGTGGTTGTAAATACCGGTATGCTTCGCAATGTTCTTTACTATTATCTTACCGACGTTGATATTTTGATGAGCTCATAATTTTACCGTTACGGATGCGTTTTTTACGTTATTTCAGGTGAATGAGATATTTCATGTTATCACCAAAATAAACAATAAAATATTACTTAATTTCGCAGTTATGATGCGAGGTTTTTTGTTAGCCATTTATTAGCATTTTTTCCAAAAATCGCACTTACTCGTAACAAAAATAGACATTGGTTTATCATATAATATCTGCGTTTTAAGTGATAACATTATTAGGGGTTTTCAGTTAGCATTTATTAGCATTTCTGTGAAAAATGTCCAAAAAAATGTCCAAGCTGGTAGGTCAATTTAAAAAAAGATGGTAAGGAGTTTTGTCGGAGAAAATTGGAAAATACTGCATTATGGTAAGAAAACCCAAAATACGTGTTTTTTGGCAAAATATTTTCTGTACTTTTCAGTTTTGGACATTTATTTTTGTCCATTTTCAAAATGTTTATCCATTTATTTTCTTCTTGGTGTTTTTTTAGTTAGTATCTTTTGACTAACACTGCATAATTTCAAAGACATTCATAGTATGTTACCATGAATGCTGTGTCAATGACTACATTATATAATATTATCATATTATGTTGTATTCGATCCGCCCCTAAATATAAAAAGGTAATTATTTTACCCGTTTTTACAACCTTACTTGACACTGTATATTTATTTACGACAAGATAATACCATTAGATATGCAGTGGGGTTTTTTTGCAACCGAAATTAGCATTTTTTATTTTTGGCGCACTTACAAGTAACAATTTATACAGATTTATGATATATAACAAATGCATAATTCGTAACATATTTCACAGGGGTTTTTTTGCATTTTTGTTAGCATTTTACCCTTTTTCCGCACCTACAAGTAACAATTATTTTGACAGTATTTATATGGTTTGAATGCATATTGCGTCATGCCCCTTTTGGGGTTTTTTGTTAGCATCTTTTGAAAAATGTCCAAAAAAAATGTCCAAGTTGGTCGGTCCATTTAAAAAAAAAGATGGTAAGGCTGTTCGCTGGAAAAAATTGGAAAATACTGCATTATGGTAAGAAAATCAAAATACGCGTTTTTTCTGCAAAAGATTTTCTGTACTTTTCAGTTTTGGACATTTATTTTTGTCCATTTTCAAAATGTTTATCCATTTATTTTTTTCTCGGCGTTTTTTAGTTAGGATCTTTTGACTAACACTGCATAATTTCAAAGACATTCATAATATGTTACTATAAGTGCAGATATAATTTTGTGAATAACAATATTATATATAACAATAATGCAAATGCACTCGATGATGCTGGAGCGAGCAATCTACTCTTTACATATTTTGCACATAAATGGTGTCAAAAACGTTTAAACATACAGTATAATTACTCAATTTACTCGGTATTTTTTCATGATATAGTTTTGAGTATCTTATGTATTTTGCTATAGTAGATTTCCCTAACCAATCAAATATGCTGATAATCTTTTGAATCGTAAAAGTTACCATTATTGAGCAGGTTGTTACTTCCTAGTAACCGAAACATGCATTTTCAAATATATATCGCACCACAATAGCATATCATTATGATTACTCAAAATGCACTCAAAAACAGTTACCATTTATTACCATTTATTACCATTTTTCCAAAAATGTCCAAGCTAGTCGGTCCATTTTAAAAAAAAAGATGGTAAGGAGTTTTGTCGGAGAAAATTGGAAAATACTGCATTATGGTAAGAAAACATAAAATACGTGTTTTTTGGCAAAATATTTTCTGTACTTTTCAGTTTTGGACATTTATTTTTGTCCATTTTCAAAATGTTTATCCATTTATTTTTCTCTCGGCGTTTTTTAGTTAGTATCTTTTGACTAACACTGCATAATTTCAAAGACATTCATAATATGTTACTATAAGTGCAACCAATCATACATATTTCATGGCCAGTCGTGGTTTGTCTAATGCGGTATGCTTCGCAATGTTCTTTACTACTTTCTTATCAACATTGCTATTTTGATGAGCCCCCAGAATATTTCCTAACATTTTCAAATGATAATCGAAATCCGGGTTACTCGAATCTAAGAAATGAGGATGCTGTTCTCTCCAATCCGGTAGTTTTCTATAATTCAACTTCGCAACAATGCCAACAAGACTATTTATCTTCTCATCATCCACATCCTTGTGCCAGGCATCTTCGCCCTTGATATGCATTGTTTCCCGTTTCACATCGGTGCAATGTATTGGCCTTTCAGTTATATCAAGTGCATTGAGGCGTTCCGTGATAATATGGGTCATTCCTTCCACATATCCATGGGTCCCCACATATTCAATATCTTCGATCTCTATTTGCAAATTGTTGAGAAAATGCTCCAAAGTCATCGCATTCTTGCACGTTTCATTCAAGAAAATATTGAAGTTGAACTTATTATCGGTATTGTTTGTAGTATTGTTCGTGATATTCGTAATGGAGCAATTTTCGGTCACTTTCGCCATGATTTCGCTCATCATTGTCTTTTGTTGTTCTCCCAATATGATTTGCTGTTGACCAAATATGTTCTGTTGTTGCTCTAATATATTGGAAAGTTGATTTATAGATATATTAGTATTGTTAGTGGTGCTATTAACATCATTGTTACATTTCAATTTGTGTCGCGATAACCCTGACCTATGTTTGAAACTCTTATCACAGTATTCACATACAATGTCTTCTTCGTTTTCCACTGCGGCGATATGCTTGCGGGTATTGATATGTCGCAGCCAAACGGCTTTATAATATGCCGTAAAGTTACAAACATCACATACATATTTAGTCTGACCACTATTATTTACATGTTTGCTCGTTGATAGGTGTCGTTCATAGTCCTTTTTATTATGCGTTTGAAACGAACACGGTGCACAAATGTATTTCATATACATATTATGGGTTTTTTTTTCTCCCATTTTGACTAATTTTTGGACATATTTTTTTCTAATTTATTACGGTATTATAAGAGCATCATTTCATTGTCCCTAAATACATGGTGTCTTGTTTTTTTGTTACCATTTGTTACCATTTGTTACTTACACGTAACAAAAAGTAATATTTTGCATTGGCCATTGTTATCAAATCATGCAGCCATTTTTTCCAATGGGTTTTTTTTTGTTAATTTGCTTGTTTTTTACCATTTTTCAAAAATGTCCAGAAAAATGTCCAATTTTGATTTGGCCGGTCTGACCAAGTAAAAAAAAATCATGGTAAGGCGGCTGAAACTGAAAAACTGGAAATTACTGCATTATGGAGCAAAACCAAAAAACACGTTTTTTTGACAAAATATTTTCTGTACTTTTCAGTTTTGGACATTTATTTTTGTCCATTTTCAAAATGTTTATCCATTTATTTTTCTTTCGGCGTTTTTTTAGTTAGGATCTTTTGACTAACACTGCATAATTTCAAAGTAGTTATTAATATGTCACTTATAATGCAGGTATAATAACTCAATAACTGACATATATCCACCCGGTAATGATATATTTGTCATGTGAAATCGGCATCCGACCACAATGTGGGAAGGTCCAGCACGCCGGAAACAGTAATAGTTTCCCCGCTTCAGGTTTTATTCTCACATCCCCAAACAATTCGGTTTCACCGCCTTCGGAAACATCGTTCAAATAAAACAAAAATGTAATCATGCGCGTCTTCTTACTAGATAAATCAATCCTATTATCTGTATGATAAATATATTTCCCTTGTAATTTTCTATATCTCTGCATCATTAACGAATTGATTACAATGCCATCGCCGCACTTTTGCGAAATAATATTATGCGATGCATCTCCAATATATTCTTGTATTTGTTTTGAATATATTTGCACGTTGTGTTGTATTTCTTGTGTCAATAATTCAGCAATTGTTTTCCACGAATCAAATAATTCTTTTTTTTGTTCAGTTTTGATTAATGGAATACAGAAATCAACTGTATCTTTTACTTTTTTATTTGTGCCGGCTGCGGTTACTCCATAATATTTTACTGGTTCATATTCGTATTTTTCAATAATATTTTTACATAGTCCTCTCGATAAACAATGGTTATTCGTATATATAAAGTTTTCCATATAGTGTATGATGTTTCTAAATATCGGATATACGAACGTAAGCCCAAATACTGACAACATATTTATCATTGGATAGTGGAACACATCCTTTATGTGGAAATGCCCAAGATGCCGGAAATACTAGTAATTTACCTGCTTCGGGTTTAATTTTATGGGTTTTCAACACGATTGTCTCACCGCCTTCTTCTACGTCATTCAAATAGAATAGAAACACCATTCTGCGTTCAAGTCCATTACGAATAGTATAGTCTGTATGCGTGCTATATACTCCTTCTCCCTTTTCATATTTATGAATTAATGCAATATTTAATAGTTCGTATGTTTGACCGGTATAATTTTGGAAGGTATTATCTGCAGTTTGAATATGTTTTTCTATAATGTTTAAATATTCTTGTAAATGATGTGCGGTTTCGTCTTTCAATAATGGACCAATTTTTCCCCAATGTTTATTGTCGTCACAAAAAGGTATATTGTAGTCGATAGTATTTTTTATATCTTTCTGCATAATACCACCAGCTACACATCCTGCATATTGGTTTGTTGTATCTTCTTCAAATAATTTTATGATTTTGTTGCATATTTCTTTTGAAAGCACATTTTCTTTGATATATACGTATTTGTCCATGTAATAATATACATCATTATTGTATATTATTTATTCAAACATATTTTAATGTCGGGGTTTCGTATTGATGGAGTTCCATTTGTTAGTGAGGGTGACGATAAGGGTGAAGATATTCAAGGTTATTTAGATAGTGGTTATCCAGGAAATGTAAATGAATATACTACTACTACGAATACTGGTGAAACAACGCCTGTTCCTGGATTAGAAGAACATAATTATAATGCATTGAAACCAAACCTCCCCACGCGATATAAATTGCGGGACGTTTCACTTAATGAGTATGCGTTTGCATTTTCGGGGACATATAACGATGGTTCAAACGGGTTTGATGTACCAATCCCACCTAGATTCAATAAAGTTTTTTATGTAATTAGTGGTGGGGGGGGCGGTAAAGGTGGGAAAGGTCATAGTGTTAATGTAAAAGCAGAGAGCCCTAATGGCAACCGTGAAGCTAATTATGGTGGTGGCGAAGGAGGTATAGGTGCTAGTGGAGAAATCATAACTGGTAGCTGGAGTGTATTTGGGAATGACCCGTCTATACATATAGCGAGTATTGGAACAAGGGGTGCAGACGGTATTAGCAGAAATGATGCGCGGTCTATTAAAGACTACTCTGATCACGATTATGATGAGACAGTGTGGCATACCGTTCCGGACGAAGGTAATCTTGACCCAGGCGGGAGTGGTTATCCTGGTAATGAAACAATAATTGCAGTGGGTACACAACAAATAATTGCTAATGGTGGTGGCGGTGGCGGTGGCGGTGGTGCTAGCAATGGGCGTGCGCGAGCTGGCTTTGGGAAATCTGTAAGTGGAAGTGGGAGTACTCATTATACAGAGGTCGGTGGAACTCCTGGAACTCCGGGAACTCCGGGAACTCCGTATAATAATCCGAATTATACACAAAGTAATCAAGGAACCGTTCGTGAATGGCGACCTGAGGTCGGTAACAATGGTTTCGTCAAAATATATTTCTCTTGAATGAAATTGCAACAAAAAACACCAAAATATATCGCGAACCACTTATAATGGGTAACCCCGCATGTCTCATGCAACTACCGTGTAATAATAATTCGCCACATTTAGGTTTTACAATAATACCATCGTCAAAATACGTTCCGCCACCTTCAAATAAGTCGTTCAATACAATTTGGCCCGAAACAACCCCACCGTCCGTGTGCATTTCCAGAAAGTCTTGCTTTCCTTGAACTGCTTCGTATTTCACCACAAACAAATCTTTGAAATCTATTATCGCAGCTTTTGGTAAACAATGCATTTCAATAATAAGATTATTGATTTCGAATAGAATATGATGCACCAAGAAATTAAAAATTGACGGTATTTTCTTCACTGGTAAATCCGTAGTAGGATATCTGACATGACGTTTCGTTTCCCACCCTTCATTATCCTGCGCATACTTTTCGGATTCATTTATTATCCAATTACATCGTTCTTTACTGATGAAATTGGGAAACCTCGCGCGTTGGAAAAACCGATTATGCACATGCGTTTCTTTATCAACAACGATATGTTCCAATTGTTTCTCCAATCGTTCTTCGCACATGTCCGGCGATAACAAGACTTCCAATTCGCACTTCTTTTCGCGAACCATTTTCATTTCGTCATATTCAAATAGTAATGTTTTATATGTATGTAGAGAACATACGTCCATATGTTTCAATAAACCCGTCTTCAAAAGTGTGCTATCGCGATCATAATATAAAAAATTATTGAAAACCTTGCGACATATTGTATCTGGGGACACATATTTGGTCTCTATTTCGGTGTTTTTTTTCAAACATAGTTCAATTTTAGTATCACACGGACCAGTTCCAGCATAAAAATTACGGCATAAAGGGACATGGTTCTCCCAAACATTGAACACAATAAGCAAACGTTCATCGGCACTGTCGTCCAAGTTCAAATAACCGTGGTAAAATCGGCCATCGAATGTGATTTGTGTTCCGACTTTTGGCATATTCAATAGCACTTTGTTTTTATTGGAAAAGGTCTTATATATGTATTGATCATTCGTTATATCGGTGACGATCGTAGGAACATTACTATTTGTCAAATAAGTGACACACGAAAATGCAGGATAAATATATTCCAACGTTTGTTCAAAGTGATTTTCGTCTTTATCAATATGTACTGACCCCTTATTGCTGTCATTTTTCGTCCAAAACTCAATACAATAACTTTTACTCATGTCCATATTACGTGCATTCATATGTTTCATCGCGCATTCATAGACAAACGACTCTGCATACGAGAACCGGTCAGGGTGTTCGGTGTTTAACAACATCACTCCGTCATATATATTGGCAACATCCGCGCGTAATTTTTCGTGATTTATACCGGATATATCCCATGACGAAAAGCTACTAATTGGTTCTTGTTCTTGTTCCATATACATATACACAATGCCTATTTTTATGTTTTTTCACGTATTGTATTTTCAAAAAATTGATTGAAATTGAACCACCCAGGCCAAGTCAACATAACACACACGCACACAGACACAGACACATTTTACGAGAGTTTCAAAAGAAAATTATGAGCGGATTAACACAGTCCGGAGGTCTTAGCCAGCGCCATATTCAAATGGGACTGGAAGGCCGTCATGTAACGGATGACAGTAAGAAATCGGAGAGCACATTGAACGGCGCAATGCCCTCTATTATTGCATATGCTGAAAATATGATGGCACTTAAAAATGGAAAAATACGATACGAAAAAACGGTAAGTCTATATGATTGTCAAACTGCATTTGTAAGATATGGCGGTCTATCGCCCGACCCCGATAATAAGAAAGTCTCTATGAAGCCAGATGGTGGTATCATTTTCGGTATATTGGACGGCAAAGAGTTCCCATTGTTGATTGTGGAAGATAAGGTGCAAGGAACCAATGACACTCTATTCGAACAAGACAAAAAACGTCAGGCAACAGGTAATGCAATTGAGCGTGCAGGTAAGAATATTAGGGGATGTGAAATGCTTTGTGCCGGGACAAACTATTTCCCGTATGCGCTCTTCTGTTCTGGATGCGATTTTCATTCTACGGAAACGATCGCCAAGCGCATTGTCATGATGAATTACGGTCAACCTAACCATTATATAGAAATAGGACCCACAACAACTCAACCGGAAATTAATGACCAAATAAAAAAGGTTGTGAGCGACATCAATATCAAAACCAAATATGGAGGCAAATCAGTTGCATCCGTATTTGTAAAATCGCACAAATATAATTTGATGAAACACGGCGCATCGCGATGGACGGCGAGCGAAATCAGTTCTATATGTCATCGTATTATAGACCAATCAGTAGAACTCTTGTCTAAAGTCACATAATAGACGCAGTCACACATTAGACGCAGTCACATAATAGACACAGTCACACATTAGACACAAGAAACATGCGTTCAATTACCTTATTGTTGCGACTTTGTAGGTTACGGCTTCCTTTAAATGTATTATAATCAAGTTCATATTTTTTTACACGATAGTTCGCAAGAAGTTCGGTCCATTCATCGTTTGTTATAATGCCCTCGTTATTATACGAAATCAATACATACGTCGCTTTGGAAAGACAGGATTCAATCAATGTTTTCATGGCAACTTTGGCCTCTTTTTGTTTATTAAACACCGATTTATTCCAATCGGTGGGAATGCCCGACACGCGCGATATTTCGGCGGGTTCCACATTTTTCGCAATGACATTCAGCATGAAATAGTTGCTGCCGTATGGGTGTTGATTGTATGGTGGGTCCAAATAAATCAAGTCCAACCCAGTGGGCAATCCGCGGATCCATGAATTGGTGTCACCTTGAGAGCAGTGAGCAACGCACGGAGAATCACTCCACTCGGGAATGTCCAGTCGTATTGGCGCCATTATGCGCGACAACGCATTTTCGCCCTTGCCGCCGAACTTCCCCAGTTTGCCGTCTTTATAGAAACCCTTGAACACGCCCGCGGTGTTCGTATGGATGCTTGCGCGATTTAGCAAAGGAACTAAACAATATACTTTTAATTCATCTTCAACGTGGTCCACAATATATTGCCGCAGTGTATCAATAATAAGAGCATTTTCGCGCGTATAGAAGCAGCGCTCGCCTTCTTGTATATTTGCTGTCACTTTTGGGGCATACAAACGACTAATAATGCCCTCGCTATAAGGACCGCTTTCCGCCAAATTATTCATCACTTCAATATGTCGCACGATACGCATTTGGTCCTCAATCCACGGCTGTTTCAAATAGCATTTCGCCATCAAATACGAGTATTGTTCCAAATCATTCACATATAAATCACTGGCTAAGTATGATAATCGTCGTGCAACCACTGATGAACCGGCGAAGCCGTCCACAAGAGATAGTTTTTCCTTGCCGAGTTCTTGTCGGACTTCGTCTACTACGTTATAAATATATTCCACCAGTTTGCGCTTGTTTCCAATACACGTGAGCATGGTTTGGTGAACAAATGTGTTTATTTCTTCGGTATTTTGAGACGACATGATAATAATCGATTAGTTTGTGTATATATATTATAGTGAAACCGCTCTAATCAATTTTCCAATGAATTGTTATGAGTTCAGCGAATATATTTACGGGAAAGGCACGTTGGACGGTGTAGTAGACGCAACATATTTGTTGACCATGAGGAATAGTGACCGCAAAGAACAATATATGGCACAATTGAAGAAATACCGCCCATCGAAACACGTTAATATTGTTACGAATCAAGGTCACA
>Ga0181399_1000560_pt1 | contig 13588 bp, 38 predicted proteins | sample 22SPOviralmetaG_FD_130128 | JGI IMG/M metagenome (GOLD analysis project Ga0181399, IMG submission 130128) | Marine viral communities from the oligotrophic San Pedro Time Series (SPOT) site, San Pedro Channel, CA, USA - 22 SPOT_SRF_2011-05-21 | ecosystem: Environmental > Aquatic > Marine > Strait...
GTATATTTTTGATCGTATTGAAAAAGATGGAGAAATACTTCCATTCACAGATGAAGATGGTAAAGAATACATTTTTAAGGATGCTAAAGAACTTTGGATGTATGTAAATTACAGATTCCCCCAAGACTTTAATGAATAGTTTGGATATTTAGTAAATATTTCGTATATTCACGATAATTATAAATTATGGACATAGAAATGATACCCTGCATAAGTTGCGGAGCAGATATGCCTAAACTTCGACTAGAACAATATGGTTACAAAAACTGTGTTAACTGTTCTACTGTCAAAGCTTATAGAGCTGTCACTACCACCAATGGTAGCGGAGATAATACGTGGAATGATATTCAAATAATGACATCCGAACAATACTCTAAACATAAAAAGTTAGAACAAGAGAGTATAAAGGGAAAAAAGTCATACTAAGATGCCTAAAGCAAAACCATTAGGGAAAGAACAAATTGTAGCTGCAATGTCTCAGACAAGGTCAAATATGGCTGCAGCTAGGTATTTGAATGTTTCTTATGTGCATTATAAAAAATGGGCTAAGCTTTATAGGGACGTTGAAACTAATCAGACATTGTTTGAAAAACATTTAAACCCATCAGGTAAGGGTATACCTAAATTCTTAAAAGGAACAGGCAAACAGCCAGCATTAATTGATATCATCGAAGGAAGAACCAATGCTGCTTCATTCTCCCCTGAAAAAATAAAATACAGACTTGTTAGCGAAGGACATTTAAAAGAAGAATGTAATTGCTGTGGTTTCAATGAACGCAGAGTATTAGATTATAAAATTCCATTATTACTACATTTCAAAGATAAGAATAAGAAAAACTATAGAAAAGAAAACATAGAATTTTTATGTTATAACTGTTTTTACCTTACTATTGGAGATGTATTTGATAATAAACAAATTGAGGGAATCGAAGATCATAAGCCTGTAAATTCAAGTGAGGTTGATTGGGAAGTAGATGATTATACAGCTCAACGATTAAAAGAATTAGGTTTGGGTGATGATGAAGATGATGGACTAGATATTGTATCATATGTATGAAAAAGAAACGTACACGAAATATAAAGCGTAAAAAGCATGATAGCATAGTTGATGACTATGATAAACAAAAATCAAAACACTTAGATAAGTTAGCCAAAAAGATGTTGGATAATGATGAAAAGTTTAGTAGATTAAGGGATAAAAATATTGATGGTAGTTTTTTAGACTTATTTTAATTATGATATATTCTGTAAATGTAAAGAACCATGAAGAATTTGAAGATCTTGTTTATAACAAAGATTTAAATATATCTAAAGTTATAGTCGATAAAATATTTGATAACTTAGAAACAACAAAACGTTTCATTTACGTTTTAAAAATAACAATTGAAGAAGGAGATAGAATTATAGATCTAACAATTGATAGAAATGATTTTATAGATACATTAGAAAAAAATATTCAAATCCACGCTCACCACGAAGAATATGAGCGTTGTGCTGAAATAAGAGATGCAATCGAAAAACTCAAAAATAAATAGTTATGAAAATTTACAAGTACAACTCAACAACTTTACAATTTGAATCAATTCCTTACCTTGTTAAAATCCTTAAGGGTTTAGCAATATTTTTAATTTTATTTATCTTTATAGGAGCAACTAGTGAAACTGAAGAAGATAGCTATATCATAGATGTAGAAGATATTTTACTAGTAGATTCACAAAATGAATTTTCTGAAGATAAATTTATTAGTATGTTAGATGAAATTAATTTACCTCACCCACATATTACTTTAGCTCAAGCTAAATTAGAAACAGGTAATTTTACATCTAAGATCTTTAATGAAAACCATAACAGTTTTGGTCAGAAAGAAGCTAAAGTTAGAATTAATTTAGCTAGAGGAACTCAATATGGACATGCCTACTATAATAGTTGGGAAGAAAGTATTTTAGATTATGCTTACTGGTATAGTACTTATGCTAGTAAATGCAAAACAGAAGAACAATTTTACCAGCTACTAGATAGAGTTTATGCTGAAGACCCATTGTATTCTAAAAAATTAAGAGCAATGGTAGAAGAAGAAGAACTTAAATCAAAGTTCTAAAAACACTCCCACCATACCATTTGGCTACCTGAAATATTGTTCGTATATTTAGGTATAAATAAAGGTTTATGGCATTATACAAATTAGATAATTATACAAAACAAGGGTTTTTAAGAAGTAGAATAATACCTTGGAAAGATGGTAAGCAATTTTCAATTAATCCCCATGGATATGGAAAATATGTAGGTGTAAGAAGATTTAAATATGAATACACTCATCCCCAAATGGCTCCTAGATTGTACACATCAGATCAAAGTGGAAAAAAGTATATAATTCCAACTTGGCAAGAAGTATTACCTGAAACTACTTTAAATGATATTGAATGGATTAAACCTGAAATTGTTAAAGAAAAACCGATTAAGGGTGTTTGGGAGTTTGAATCATCATCATCTAAAGGTAAGTTTTATTCTGTAAAACAAAATGGAGTTAAATTCACTTGCAATTGTCCTGGATTTTGGGTAGCAAAAAATAGAGAAAAAGGTTGCAAACATATTCAATCAGTTAGAAAAGAGTTAAATAAATAGTTATGTGTAAGTGTAAGGTAAGTTGGTGTAATAATGAAACAGAATTTTATAATAAATCTCAAAAATATAAATTCTGTAATCTTCATAATAAATATAGACAATATGCTTCTAATGCTCCATCACGTCCTTGGTTAATGTATAAAGTAGAAAAAGTATTAGCTAATAAACTAATTTGTGAACATTGTGGGTTAGATATGGTAAAGCAATATGGTGAAGATAATTTCAAATCCATTATTACAGCAATGGACGTTGACCATATTAACCCCAATATCAAAGGTACCCCTGAAGGTGAACAACCTAGCAACTATCAACTACTTTGTAAAATGTGTCATATAATTAAATCACATAAAGAAGGTGATTATAAAGCTAAAAAATATAGGAAACATTTATAAATGTTCCGATAAATCTCAATATGTATAATATATAATAAAAAATAAATTATGGATAATTTCGATTATAAAAAGTATATTAAAGAAGGTAAATTATTAAACGAATTTGAAGACATGCGTCCTAAGGATATCGAATTTGAAAAAGCTAAAGAAGAAGAAAGATTAGCAAATCATCCTGAAGAAGAAACAATCAGAAAAATTCAAGCCATGTTTGCTGATGAAAAATCATTAAAAGAAGATGATGATAAAATAAAAGATTTAGAATCACAACTTGATTTCCACACACAAATGGATAATATGGGTAGAGCTTCTATTATTAAAGATAAAATAGAAAAATTAAGAAAATTATCTAATTCTGGTGAAATTGATGGTGATGAATTTTTAGATAAATTTAACCCATTAAGTAAAGAACTTAAATCATTAGATGAAAGTAAGATTTCATCATATGAAAAACAGTTAAAAATTGCTTATGATGCTTTAGAAAAAGCAGAAAAAGATGGAGATATTAGAAAGGGAGAATTAGCACTAGCTGCAATTGATTTAATAAATGATGAAATTGATTCTTACTTTGAATCAAAACTACAAGAACAATCAGAAACTAGTGTTGTAGATAATGCTAAATTAGCACTTAAAGCAATGCCTATGTCAGACGTATACATCAAATCATTAGAAAGTGATGTTGAAAAAAATGGTGATAGTGGATATGTTGATTATAAAAAAGATGATTGGGTTGAAGATTATTCTGAGTTTATAGTTGATAAGCTTGATTCTTAAAAAAAATCACTACATAAAATAATATTTAGGGAAACGAAAGTTTCCCTATCTTTTTTTGAAGAAATGTTAAAACTTATTTGGCTACCTGAGATATCGTTCGTATCTTTATGGTATAAGAAGATATAAAAATAAAGGTTATGGTAAAAGAAATTAAAGAAATAGGAATTATTGAATTGTTTGAGAATGTATTAAATCTCCCATTTGAAGAGAGATTGGGTATGAGTTTTGAACAAGAGTGTAAATTAGTTATTGATTGGGCTGAAGAGAATGATTATTATGTCTACAGTAGAGGTAATGATGAGTTTTTCAAGTTTGAAGGGTTTGAATTAGCCGAAAAGGGTGGATATAAAGGTGTTATTTTTGACAATTTAAGTTAAAAATAACCCGCGTATTGGTTGGTTACCTGAAATATCGTTCGTATATTCACGGGGTAATAATGATTAAACAAAAAATAAAAGTTATGTTAAAAATTAATTATAAGTATTTAGTAGGAGCTATTGTTAGTTTAGGATTGAGTTTATTCACAATATTGGGTTTGACTCAGAACATTATTGGATTTAATAGTGTATTAAGTGAAATGTTTTTCACATTCTCAGCTTTGGTTCTTGGAATAGGAAATTTGATTGTTAGTTTTAAAATTATAAAAAAGTAAATAGTTATGGCAGAAATTGTAAAAGAAGTTATTACGCCTAGATGGCTTAAAATTAAGGAAATGTATGAAGCAGGTACCAATGGATCTAAAAAATATGGTACTAATTTCGAATTAGGGGGAGAATTAAATGTATTATCTCTAGAACTAGTAGATATGTTAGGTGAAATTACACTTAGAAATGGGTGGGATTGTACTATTGAAGACATTGAAATGGATCTTTGGAAAAAACGAGTTTGGAGTTTAATTGAAAATGCTGGTTTATTAGATGCTATTGAATCTAAAGATGAAGATGAATATGATGAATTTGGTGAAGATGGAGATTATGGAAATAGTTGGGTTGATGATGAAGATGAAAGGGTTGATTTAGATAAATTATCAAAGGAAGAGTATGGATTCTAATATTAAAGAATTATTATATAGAGAATTGATGACCATTCTCCAATCACTTGAAGATGGAGATGTAAGCGGATCAAGAAGAGAACTAGAAAGTTTAATTAATAGAATACAATATAACCAATTATGAGAATATTAGAAGTAACAGGATTTGGAAATAAAGAAAAACATTTAATTCCTTTAAATAACATTATTTGCTTCCATTTTGATGAAAGATATACCAGTATAATTTTAGCAGGTGGGAATAAAGTAAATGTAATAGAAATTGAATCCACAATTAAAGAAATGTTAGAATATTTTGAATCTGAAATCATTAGTGAAAATGATTTAGAAAACCTTTGGTGGGGTAAAGGAAATGAGGATGTAGACGAGGATTTTAAAGAATACCAAAAAGGTGAATTACCATTTTAAATAACTCAAATGGCTAGAGAAAAAGAAGGTAAGTTAGTAAAACTCGATTATGATTTCAATACTGTTAGGTGTTGTGAAGTTGAATATAAACCCGGAAAATGGGCTAGAGCAACAGCAAGAGAATTTAGATCATTTAGAGGAAATAGAAGAATATTAAATGTAGATAATCCGAAAAGCTCATTCTACGAAGAGTATCACGGACCTACATATATATTTGACACTAACCGAATTTCAAATGTTAATACTCCAGGATTATCTTATAAAAATGGGATTGACCCTAGAGCAAAATACACAAAAAGGAGTAACTGGTAAGATATGAGTATAGAAGAAAAGTGGAATGAGGTTGATACTAAACTTGGTATTGTTTATAGCAACTTAGGAATTTGTTGTCAAGACTATTGTGATGCGGCAACAGCAATACACACTTTGGAAGAGGTTATGAAAATTTTAGTAGATATTAGACAGGGAAAATGAGTAAAGTATATAAAAAAAAGTAACTGGTAGTATGGAAAACATAAATTTACTTATAAAAGGATCATTTTTATTTTTGGTGGGGCAAAGTTTAGTGTTTTATCAAATCAATGGACAGTTTTTTTGGGAAACAGCAAAGAAATATCCTGTAATGATGTCGCTGCTCGGGATTCCGATTTCGTTTGTGTACATATACGCTACTAAATATACGGTAGAAGCATTTGATGGGAGTTTGTGGCCTCAAAGACTTATTGGGTTTGCGGTTGGGATACTTTCTTTTTCGTTTTTAACGTATTATCATTTAGGTGAGCCAATTACGTTGAAAACCGGAGTAACGTTGTTATTAGCGTTTATTATCGTATTAATTCAAATATTTTATTAAATTATAGTATGTTTAAAGAATTGTATTACCATAATGATAAAGCGTTTTTAATAGTAAGAAAAATATCTGTAGGGTGTTTTGATAAGAGAGGGGTTTTGGATATGAATGTGGTAAAAGGTGTAAGAGATTGGTTAGAATGTGACCATGTTTTAAAAACAAAAACACATTTCCTGTTTGTAGAAACAGTAGAAGATATAGAATTTGAAGAAATAAATTAATTAATAAAAAAAGAAAAAAATATGTTGAAAAAAATTAAGGAAAATGGTAAAGTATTTGGTAAAGAAATTTTATCAATAGCAGTAGTTGCATTAGTTATGGGAGTATTTACAATGCTTTCATGGAATTTAGGAATAGCTAAAGCTATTGATGGAGTTAATAGTATTAGTTTAGGTGAATCAGTTATGGTTTTAACTTTGTTTAATACTATTAAAGTTACAGTTGAAATGTTTAGTAGAGTTCCAAAAGTAATTAAATAGTGACTAGACAAGAAAAATATCAGTATCTTTTAGAAAACGGTTGGTGGTGGAGACACAATGATGAGTGCTGGTATGAGTCATCTAGAGATAAATTATATGTTGAAGATGGTTTAATAGTAGGGTTTAGACCTGAATCAGAAGGTATTAGTTTAGAAGAAGCGTATAAAAAAGTAAGTAAGTTATGAAATATGTAGTTTATTGTTTAAGGTTAAGTGGTTATTTGGGGAAAAATATAACTTCTCCAAAACTATTAAAAGTAGGGATTTCAAAAAATAATGCTAATTTTAGATTAGAAATGAATTCTAGATTTGAAGGTAATAATTCATATAGATCTTTGTTTGAAAATGTAGAAATTTTAGCAGAAAAACCATTCAATTCTAAAGAACAAGCTGAAGAATATGAAAGTGAAATATTAAATTTTATTGGTAGTAAAGATTGTGGTATTTATGAAAAAGTAAAAGGTGTAACTGAATTAAGAACCTGGAATCAAGTAAGAGAAAATAAAATACTTCAACTACTTAGTTAAGTATGGTTGGAGAAGCTAAATATCATTCGTATATTTATAACATTAAATTATTAAATAAATAAAAGTAAAAAGTTATGAACAGAATTAATGTAAACAAGTCAAACAGTATTATAATCGATGAAAGATTATTCATTACAGGATTGAAAATGTCTCAAATAAGTGAAGCATTAGTAGATTTACACATTATCAGAGGAAATACAGTAAACCATCCAACATTTGGGATGATGTATGAGTATGATGGAAAATATTCAAGAAATTAAATCATGAAAAGTAGTAAAAAAATAATCAAAGAAAAGATTAAAAGTAGGGAGAATTGGATTCGTAAAGCATATTCAAATATAGAATTGTATTTGTCTGAAATCCACCAACTTGAAGAAGAATTGTACAAATGTTCAATTGAAGAAGAGATTGAACAAGATTTATATAACAGAGAAGATAGAAATAATTAAAAAATATGATAGATATAGATAACTTTGATACAGAACTATTTACTGACACAGAATTAAAATGTTTGAGATGGTGGAAGGAAACATCACCTTTTTCATATAAGAGATATTTAAAAAACAAAAGTATTACTATTAAGCATTTTAATATTCTAAAATCATCGGCATCTGCTGGATTTGTTTTTTTGTTTTTTTATATAATACTTATGGTTTGCTTAGCAAATATATTCGGTGGAGTATCAATGGGGGAAGCTACAATTAATCCTTATAGTAATGAATTAGTAGATCCTTCTAAAATGCAAATTGGGTTTGTAGTAGGTTTAATTGGATCTATTTATTATGGTAGAGAATATTATTTTCATCAAAAATTTCTTAAAATTATTAGGGAAAATGTTAAAATAACCTTATAAAAGATAAATGCGATAGGGGTTGGATACCACAATCCCTCATCGTATCTTTATGGTATAAGAAATTAAAAAATAAAGGTTATGACAAAGACAGAATTAAAAAAACAACAAACACAAGGTGTAATTGAATTGTTAGAAAATAAATTTGGTGCTACTGATTTTGAAAATGATCAAGGTAGTTATTTTACATTTTTTGTTGGTGAGTTTGAAGGTTGCTTAACGCGTAGAGATTTTGATGTTATGATGAATGATAGCATGCAAATGGGTCCTGGTTTTACTGAGGAAGAATATGATGTTAGAGATGCTGCAATTGTATTAGAAGATACTATTAATAAATCAATACAGGAATATTTAAAATAAATGTGTTGATATTTGGTTACCTGAAGAATCGTTCGTATCTTCATGGTATAAGAAATTAAAAAATAAAAGTTATGGCAAATATGAAATTTAGAGGTTTAGATGATTGTGATAAAATAATTGGTAAAAGAGTATCATTTGAGTATCATGATAGAATTAGAACTGGTGTTGTTAAAGATTATTCAATCGAAAACAGAAAGGTGGTGTTCGAAATATTAAGTGATATGACTCAAGGTATTACTTTGTGTGATATGTTTGGTATTGTTGAGTTGACGGACGAGATAATTGAGAACACAAATCCAGTTAAATTCACAACAACCGTTATAAAGTAAATGCGATAGGGGTTGGTTACCACAACCCCCATTCGTATCTTCACATCGTTAAGATGATTAATTAATTAAAAATAAAAGTTATGAGCGATTTAGTAAGTAAAATTAATGGTTTAGAAAAAAACGAATCAATTAATGTAGTGTATAAAGGTGATGATTATAAAATTGATTGTTATATGGTATATTCAAATAGAAAATCATTTGCTATGAATAATAGAAGTGAACACGGAATACTTAGTTCAATGAACATTGAAAAAATAACAAATAATTTTATTACATTATATTCATTTGATATGTTTAAAAATAAAAATACTGCTAGAATTAAAGTAGCAGACATTACAATTGAGGGGTAAGGCAATTGCCCCAATATTTGGCTACCCAAGATACTCATCGTATATTCACGGGGTAATAATGATTAAATAGTTAAAAAAATAAAGGTTATGTTAAAAACAGTTGAATATAGAGATTTTAATGAAATGAGTATTGAAGAGCTAAAAGCTGAATTTAAATTAGTTTGTGCTAAAGGTATTACTTCTGACATTAAAGATCGAATTGCTAGTGATAGATACAAAGCAGCAAAAAGGTTTAATGAAGAATTACATTTAGTATCACATATTGGAGATGGGTTTATTTGTATAGATAATATTTCAGATGAAAGAGGTATTCAAGACATATATGCTGAATATAAACCATCAAGAAAGGGTGCATTTGAAGTATATTGTGATGCTAGAAAATTAGGTTTAAAACATTTTACAATTACATTTCAAACATCATATTATATCTATCAATGTATAGAAGATAAATTTGCAGGTGAATATCCCGAACATTCAGATGATGGAGAAAATTATGATATAGTTGAATACAAAGCAATATAAAAACACCCATGGTAATATTTGGTTACCTGAAATATCGTTCGTATATTCACGGGGTAATAATGATTAAATAATTAAAAAAATAAAAGTTATGTCACAGTTAGAGTTTGATTTTAAAATGTTAAGTAAGTACCAAGAAGGAAGAGTTGCAAGTTTTGTAGCATCAAGAAAAAATACTGCTATACATAAAGAAAATGAAAATAAGCAGATAGTAAATTTGTTAGTTGAAGCTGGATTTGTTGAAGGTGTAGATTTTGTAAATGATTTTGAAAGATTAGGATTAGTTACTGATACTAGAAGTTTTGGTTATGGTGATGATGAATTTAAAGCTGAAGTTGAATTTGAAGATTACATTGGAACAATTGTTATCAAATACCAAGAATATGATAGATCTGAAAATGCTATTGTAACTAGAAATACTTGGATTTCATTATCAGGTGATAAATTAGAATGTTCAGCAATTACTCCACAATATAGAGCTTATAAACCTGAATCATTATTAATTAAATTGAGAGAAACTAATGAAATGGCTCAATATGATTTTGAAAGAGGTAATAAAAGGTTAAGTGTTTTAAATCATACAATTGAAAAATACAAAACTAAATACCCTGATGCTGAAGTAGGTGTAATTCAGGAATATAATCGTATACATGGTTCATACAATTTAGTTCAAGTTAAATTTAAAAGTGGTTCATTTATATCATTTAAATTAAGTTTTGATAAAGATAAAGAATATGTTCATGAAATGAGAGATACTAAAATGGAAAATATGAGCCCATTTGAAATATTAGATATGTTTAACAAACAACCAAAAAATAAAAAATAAAAGTTATGAAAAATTTTAAAGACATAAGTTGGAAATTACATTCATTAGATAAGAAAAGTATACAAGGGACAATAGAATTTGATGATGGGGTAGAATTGTCAGTAATAGCAGGTGCTAAATTTTATAGTTCTAAAATAGGTGATGCTACACCTCATCCTGATAAATTTGCTTCATTTGAAGTAGCTGTATTAGATAAGGGTGGGAAGTTTGTAACCCAAAAGTTTACAAATGAGGATAATGAAGTTATAGGATGGCAATCAAGAGAAGATATAGATAATATAATTTCAAAAATCGAAGACTATAAATAATATGGAAAAGCAAACTTACATAAATGGTTTAGGTCAAAAATATACCTTTGAACTTATAGATGATAATAAAATTATCTGGAAAGGTGATTTTGATAACTGTAAGTGTAGTATGAATCAAAACCAAAATTATCTATTTATTAATCCTATAGGAGGACCACACATAAAAATAGGTACTCTAATGATGTATATGTCAAGTGAATTTGTTGGATTAGAAGTAAGTAGAATGAAATTAAATAATAAATCAGAAGTGATTATAAAGTGTAATAAACATAATAATGATGATTTAGGGGAACATTTCCACTTACAAGATAGAGACATAATTGGTGGAATAATTTAAAATAGTAATTATGGGTAAGTATATAGTAGAAGGTAAAGTAGGTGTTTTGTTTAGTCCCGGTATTGGATCAGGTTTCAGTTCTTGGGGTGATTCTGAAATGTGTATAGATGGTGATCTTGTAGATGCTTTTATATCAGAGGATGATGCTGAATTTAAACATATACTAATTCATAAGTATGATAACCCTTATGTTGATGCTAATGTTCAATTAACTTGGATTCCTATTGGTACAAGATTTATGATAACTGAGAACAATGGAAGTGAAGAGATTATAATAATTGATGATAGTAATAGCTATGTAGCATAAAATATGTATAATAAAATGAAAATGATAAAAAAAGCAATAAAAGCAATGTGGTTAGGGATAAAGATAGCTAATGAAAACTATCTTAATGGTAAATGTCATCATGGTAAATTTTAACATATGAAAAGAATAAAAAAAGCATTAAAAGACTATTGGGAATTATTAATAGAAGGATATAAACCAAAATATTAATTATGAAAAATTTAGAAAAATATTATCCTATACTACTGGCTTTCATCAGCTTCTTATTTTCTGTAACGTTATGGTTTGTGGGATACAGAGATGAAGGTATGTTTGTTGGGATATGGGTACCTTCAATATTAGCGTGTGGTTGTTTTTTTAACACTTTAAAAAAGTAAATGGGGTTATTAATTTTTACACTAGGATTTATTATATTTGTTACTTATATATTTTTCTTTATATTTAGCACACGTGAAGAAATAGAAAATGAAATAACTTTCAAAGATGACATAATAGATTATGATGGGCATGGGAACTGGGGAAGATTTCCTCCAATCAAAAAAAGGAAAAAAAGAAAATAATTAATTATGAAAAAGCTATTATTACTGTTAGGTATACTATTTACTCTTAATGTTAAAGGACAAGTAATACAATTTGTTCAACAACCATCTCAAACAGATATTAAGGTGAAATTTGTAGAGTATAGATATCAAGCTGATGTCGTGGTGATGAAAGTAGATAACAAATATCAGGCTAGTAAACCTGGACATTGGTATTTTAAATACTCATCATTTAGCAATAGTGGATATTACTCAAACTCAACTTTAAAAGTGCGTATTGTAAGATATCACTATGAAGCTGATTTTCATGTGTACGTAACTGAAAACCGTTGGGAAATAAAACTTACTGATGAATACCTAAATGCTATAAAATGAATATTGTGGATAAAATAAAATATGGTGGGATACACACCAAAAAAGACTTTGAAATATTGATTAATGATATGCTTGAATTTGCTATCAAAAATGAAAATTTTGAAGCAGCAGCGTTATTAAAAGAATATCTAGATAAAAAAAGTAATGAATTTGATTACGAATCTGGAATGTGTTAAGTTATAAAAATTAAAGTAAATGGAAATATATCAAACTCCTAAACCTTGGGGCACATACGAAGTACTATTAGATGATGAATTAACTAAAGTCAAAAGGATAACTGTGTATCCTGGACATAGGTTATCTTTGCAATCACATGAACATAGACAAGAACAATGGACTGTAATAGAAGGTAAATTAACTGTAGTGTTAGGTGATGAGCAACTTATATTTTATCCTGGAGAGAGTGTTCATATACCTTTAGGTGCTAAACATAGAGCATGGAATAATGGAGATGATATAGTTCAATTCATTGAAGTTCAAACTGGAACCTATTTTGGAGAGGATGATATAACTCGATATGAGGATGATTATGGTAGAGATGGAGATTTGATTGAATCTAAAATGTATTAAGCTATGAAAATTGATTTTGTACCTATAATTTGTATTGTATTCCTAACATTGTTTCTTCTGGTAGTTGTCCCAACAACCAAAACACCTAAAGGAGATATAGGAGATATAATGATAATAGATTCAGCTACGACGGTGAATATGACGGTGAAGACGGATATGGCGGAAAAAGTAATCACCACTATACAACATTAACATTCAACAATCACCAAATATTCCATGGTGACGTTAAACATTTAGTATAACGTTGGTGTTGGGTCAAATATCGCATGTTAAATATAAACAACAACACCCAAGTATAAAACACAATGTGGAAAATGTGTATTGTATGTGAAAAACCGGGTACGGAACGTATGGGGTGAGGTGTGTTATGTATTAACCCCTTTATTGCGCGCATCCAACCCTTTACGATCGAAAAAATATATACTTAACCATACGGAAACGCGCGGGACCGCATGATACGTGTTTCCTTCACCGTCGTACGAGGTATCTTCACCGTCGTATGCTGAATGGTAATGTCTCTGTTCCTTATCCGTCGTATTGCTTGGCTACCACAGATATTGTTCGTATCTTTATGGTATAAGAAATTAAAAAATAAAGGTTATGAACGCATTAAAAGACATTAAAAAACAAGCAGAAGTTATTGTTAATGATTTAGCGGTTAGAGAAATTAATAGAATTGAGTGTAATTCAATTGCATTTGAAACATATTTAACAGCCAATCCAGATTTCATTATTTATAGTGATTGGAGTGGAGATAAGCAAATTGGTAAAACGGTTAGAAAATACAATAGTGAAACTTCAGGTTCAATTGATTTATATGAATACTTTATGACACAACGTAAA
>Ga0181399_1000562_pt1 | contig 13531 bp, 3 predicted proteins | sample 22SPOviralmetaG_FD_130128 | JGI IMG/M metagenome (GOLD analysis project Ga0181399, IMG submission 130128) | Marine viral communities from the oligotrophic San Pedro Time Series (SPOT) site, San Pedro Channel, CA, USA - 22 SPOT_SRF_2011-05-21 | ecosystem: Environmental > Aquatic > Marine > Strait...
ACATAAGTGATCAAGAATTAGGAGATTCTAATGTAAGAAGTGCTAACACCCTTAACTTAGGAGGTGTTTATAATGGTTTAGATATCAAAGTTGGAGACTGGGTATCATCTGATTCAGGTAATAAAGTTCTTCAAATTACAGAAATTACTGAAAAAACAAGTAATTCTATATCATGTACTGTTGAGGATAAAGGGATGACTATTTCTCGTCAAAGGCGAGATAGAAATAATACTTTATCAGCTGGAAGTAGTATTTACATATTTGAAGTTAATGATAATTCTCAACCTTTATTTCCTTCTACCCAAACTGCTACTGTTACATCTATTAATGCCTTAAACAATATACAGTCTTACTTTCAAATTACCGAACCTTTTCAAAGGTTTACTTTCTACCCAGATATCACAAGTAATATAGAATTAGGTGATTTAGTAACAGTTACTAGTTCAATAGAAGGATCCCCAGTTACCCCTTATAGATTAATCCCTGCTGAAGATGGAGATACCGTAATTGGTGTTGTTTCGGATTTATATGGTGGTAATAATGTTAATGTACGTCCTTTAAATAAAATTATTACTAATTTTACTACCCCAGAAAAATTAATAAATGGTGAAATAGGGTCTACTTGGTATTTAAGTGGAAGTGGAAATTATTCTACAAGTAGTGAATATGGTGACCCTAAATTTTTCCAATTAACTAATGCCATAGGAGTATCCATTACTGGTAGTGTAGATAATACTACTTTTGATGAAACTTCCTATAATTTAAGAATTAATGGGATAGAAGTAATCCCACAAGATACAGGTGGTAGCACATTAACTCTATCTCAAATAGTAAGTGAAATTAATAATTCAACCTCAACTACTCATGTAACAGCAGGTATTGATGAATCAGGAGGAGGAAATGCTATTGCTACTGCAGGTAATGGTGGTTCTTTAGGAGATTCTCAAGTTGCAGTATATTTAGACGCAGGTACAGGAGGAGCTGGAAATTATCCAAACGCCCCAGGTAAGTTTGCAATTACTGCTAGTAGTGTTGATTTTGAAATTCACCCAGTAACAGCAGATTCAGATTTATATGGTGGTTATCCAATTGCTACTATTGACCAAATTAAAACTGATATTGAAACAGCAGCATCAACCGCAGGTGCTAGTATTACTGTTACAAAAGTTAACTCAACAACTTTATCTATAGAAGAAACTACTGGAGGTAATTTAACATTAACTAATCTAACAGCTGATGCTTTTGCCGTTAATATACTTGGTAACTCCTCAGGTACAGGTTTACCAACAGGAACTATTACTCCCCCACCCGTAGAAAAGTATTTAACTTTAGAAAGAACTGATGGTGGAGATATATTATTACAAAGTGGTTGGCTAGCGGGTCAAGGTGCAGGATTGTATGGTGTTACAGGAACTCCCCCTTATCTTTTAATGATAGAAGCAGCAGGTGGTGGAGCAGACACAGATTGGTTTGAAGGAGACACATATTTAAGCGCATCAAAAGATGTGCTCATAACAGGTAGCTTAAACGTATTTGGTGATACAATTACAACGGGTTCTACATACATACAAGGCGATATTCGTGTTGATGGTACCGGATCTTTTAATGTTGTTCACACAACTTATGAAACATCTTCTATTATATATTCTAGTGGTTCTACCAAATTTGGAGATACATTAGATGATACACATCAGTTTACAGGTAGTGTATCAATTACAGGTTCTTTAGGTGTAAAAGATTTAGAATTAGATACTACTTCAACAAAAACTTTAGTAGTTGATGATAATGGTCTAATAAAATATTCAACATCAGGAGGAGGTCATACAAGTGGAACTTCAGGTGAAAGCGGAACTTCAGGCACATCTGGCTCTTCAGGAACTTCAGGTGAAAGCGGAACTTCAGGCACATCAGGTTCTTCAGGAACTTCAGGTGAAAGCGGTACTTCAGGAACTTCAGGTGAAAGCGGTACTTCAGGAACTTCAGGCTCATCGGGAACTAGTGGAGAAGATGGAACATCAGGTACATCTGGCTCTTCAGGAACAAGTGGTGAAGATGGTACAAGCGGTACAAGTGGCTCTTCAGGAACATCAGGTGAAGATGGTACATCAGGTACTAGTGGTTCATCAGGAACTTCAGGTGAAAGCGGAACTTCAGGAACATCAGGTTCAAGTGGTACAAGCGGTTCTTCAGGAACAAGTGGCACATCAGGAAGTTCTGGTACTTCAGGTGAAGATGGAACTTCTGGCACATCAGGATCTTCAGGAACAAGTGGAGAAGATGGTACAAGCGGAACAAGTGGTACAAGTGGTTCTTCAGGAACAAGTGGAGAAGATGGTACAAGTGGCACAAGCGGTTCATCAGGAACAAGTGGAGAAAGCGGTACTTCAGGAACATCAGGAAGTTCTGGCACCAGTGGTACATCGGGATCAAGTGGTACTTCAGGATCTTCAGGTACATCCGGTTTAAGCGGTACTTCAGGAACATCAGGTTCAAGCGGTACTTCAGGAACATCCGGTTTACTTTCATTAACTGGTAATACAGATAATGGTGTAATTACTTTAGATGGAACTGCACCTAATGGAACAGTAGAACAAAATTTAACATTTGATGGTTCAACATTAAATGTAACAGGTGATGTAGTAGTATCAGGAACAGGTTCATTTGGTACAATACATACAATATATGAAACGTCATCAATAATCTACAGCTCAGGTTCAACTAAGTTTGGAGACACATTAGATGATACACATCAATATACAGGATCAGTTAGTATAACTGGATCTTTATCTATAAAAGACTTACAAGAACAATCAGAAGAAAATACTGTATTAGTAATAAATTCTGATGGTTTAATAGGATATAAAGAAGCAGCAGCTACATCTGGAACATCTGGTGAAGATGGAACTTCAGGTACTAGTGGCTCTTCAGGTACATCTGGAACATCAGGTTCTTCAGGAACTAGTGGTTCTTCAGGTACATCAGGTGAAGACGGTACTTCAGGTACAAGTGGTTCATCAGGAACTTCGGGTTCATCAGGTACTTCAGGAGAAGATGGTTCTTCAGGTACTTCAGGATCCTCAGGTACTAGTGGTTCATCAGGAACAAGTGGAACTTCAGGCACAAGCGGATCTTCTGGTACATCTGGTTCTTCAGGTACTAGTGGTTCATCAGGAACAAGTGGAGAAGATGGTACATCAGGTACTAGCGGAACATCAGGTTCAAGTGGAACATCAGGTTCAAGCGGAACATCAGGTGAAAGCGGTACTTCAGGAACTTCAGGTTCATCAGGTACATCAGGATCTTCAGGTACATCAGGATCTTCAGGTACAAGTGGAGAAAGTGGTTCATCGGGAACATCTGGTTCATCAGGAACTTCAGGAACATCTGGTTCTTCAGGAACTTCAGGAACATCTGGTTCTTCAGGTACTTCAGGTGAAAGTGGAAGTTCAGGAACTTCAGGTTCATCAGGTACATCAGGAACTTCAGGTGAAAGTGGAACTTCAGGAACAAGTGGAACATCAGGAAGCTCAGGTACATCAGGTATAAGTGAAGGTGGTGGTTATGTACATTATCAAAGTACACCATCAACACTTTGGCAAGTTACCCATAGTTTAGATACTCAACCTTTAAATGTTGATGTTTTTGATACTTCATATAATTTAATTATAACTGAATATATATCATTCCCTACACCAAATACTGCTGAAATAGAATTTGCTGCTAATCAAAATGGATATGTAATATTCTCTAGTATATCTGCTTCTTATACTCAAACAACAGATAACTTACAAAATGTAACTGATAGGGGAGAAACAACTACTAACCCAATTACAGTTGGTGGTATAACAGCAAGTGGATTAATATACCCAGATACCGATGGTACAGATGGTCAAGTATTAACTACAGATGGAGCTGGTAATTTAGCCTTTGAATCAATTCAAGATGTTTACGTTACAGTTAAAAACGTATCAGGTGGAGAATTACCTAAAGGTACCCCAGTACATGCAACTTCATCAGTATCAGCTGGTAATGCTACTCCAGTAATTGCAGCATCAGCTTCAAATGCTGATACAATGCCCGCAACGTTTGTATTAAACGAAACAATCACAAACGGAAATGAAGGTCAAGCATTGTTGTCTGGATTTATACAAGGAGTAAATACATCACTTTTTGAAATAGGTGAAGTAGTATATGTTGGAGAAAATGGTGGGTTTACAAATGTAAAACCACAAGGTTCAGATAACCTTATCCAAAACCTAGGTATTGTTACTAAAAAACATGCTTCAAACGGTAGTGGATGGATATATGGTTCAGGTAGATCAAACGATGTACCAAACCTACCAACAGATAAAATATGGGTTGGATCAGATACTCATACTATTACATCATCTTTTATACACGTAAGTGAATCTAATAGTAGTTTAATTGTAGGTGAAAACAACTTTGTAAACCATAGTGGGACAAGTAATAAGTCCAATTCTGCAATTATAGGAGGACGTAATAACCAAATAACTTTTGCACTTAGTAACAATGATAACCAATTTATAGGTGGTGGGGATGGTAATATCATTTACAATTCCAAAGACTCTTTTATAGGAGGTGGATGTAATAATTGTATTAATACCTCAAACTTTTCTGTAATTATAGGGGGAATACAAAATACATCATCATATGGTGGATCTAATTCAATACTTGGAGGTAGTAATAACGAAGTTAGAAGTAATTATGGTTTTATAGGAAATGGTATTTGTAATATCATTGATGGAGCAACAAATGCATTTAATGCAATTGTATCAGGTAAAAATAATATTATTACCTCTTCACTTATGGGATCATCATTAGATGTGAACTTTATTGGAGGTGGTCATGATAACCTTATATCAGGATCATGTAGTAGTATTTTAGGAGGACATGATAATACTATATGCCATAATAACTCGTTTATTATAGGTTCAAATCTAACCTCTGTAGCAGATAATACTACATATATGAACAACCTTCGTGTAGAAGGAACAGCATCTATCACTCATTTACATACCCAATTTGAAACAGCATCTGTAATATACAATTCAGGTTCAACTAAATTTGGAGATACTCAAGATGATACACATCAATACACAGGATCAGTTTCAATAACTGGAAGTTTAGATGTTTCAGGTAGTATAACCGTTAGTGGACCAATTGTAAGCACAGTATTTGCAAATTCATATTCAAGTGACACTGCTGCAGGAAATGCAGGAATTCCAGTAAATGGGTTATATAGAAATGGAAACTTTATAGTAGTAAGATTAAATTAAATAATAAAAAACTAAACTAATATGGCCTATTCATTTTCAGGTGGTTTAATAATAACAGGCTCAATAACTGGGTCCATAGACATAGTAGCCGAAAATAACCTTTCGGGGTCAAAACTAAATTTATCTAATTTAAGTGCCTTAACAGATGATACAGTATTAGTAATAGATACAGATGGTAATGTAGGGACAAAAGAAGCAGCAGCTTCATCTGGAACATCAGGTACTTCAGGAGAAGATGGAACTAGTGGAACATCTGGTTCATCCGGAACATCGGGTTCATCAGGAACATCAGGCACATCTGGAACTTCAGGAGAAGATGGAACTAGTGGAACATCTGGTTCATCAGGAACATCAGGTACTAGTGGTTCATCAGGAACCTCAGGAGAAGATGGAACCTCAGGTACATCCGGATCAAGTGGAACATCAGGTTCATCAGGAACTTCAGGTGAAAACGGAACATCAGGCACATCAGGTTCATCAGGTACATCTGGTTCTAGTGGAACCTCAGGTACATCTGGATCAAGTGGAACATCAGGTACATCTGGTTCTTCAGGTACTTCAGGTGAAAGTGGAAGTTCAGGAACAAGTGGCTCTTCAGGAACAAGTGGTGATTCAGGCTCTTCAGGAACAAGTGGTGATTCAGGCTCATCAGGAACATCAGGCTCATCAGGAACAAGTGGCTCATCAGGTACTTCAGGATCATCAGGAACAAGTGGTGACTCAGGTACTTCAGGTACTTCAGGTATAAATGGAGGAACAGGACAAAGGGGTATAGATGGTGCCATATCAGCACCCTACTATTATGATCCTTTTACAACACCCGATTCTGGTGCTGGAAATGGTAGTATAAGGTTTAACAATTCTACTATTACATCTGCAGTAACAGCTTATGTAAGAGATGATGATAAAAATGGACATGATTGGGAAGATTTCTATGATGTTATTGCCGGAGTATCTAATTCCGATGCCAAAGCATATATGCAGGTTTCAGCAAAAAACGATCCATCTGATTTTGTATTATTTGAAATAACAAGTGCCTTTAATGGTACCAATATATTTAGTTTTACTATAAATGCTTTAGCATATTCTTCAGCACAAAACCCCTTTAATAATGGAGAGGATATAACTTTATCTTTTTCAATAGCTGGTAATGATGGTACATCTGGTTCTTCAGGTACTTCAGGTTCTTCAGGTACTTCAGGTACTTCGGGTTCATCAGGTACATCAGGTGTTGATGGTGCATTAACTGTAAATGGAGCCACAAACAATGGTATTCTTACTTATATTTCTGCTAATGGTGAAGTACAGGTAGAAAGCTGTTTTCTATTTGATACTACATTTAGAACATTAAATTCAGGGGATGGTAATCTACCCCAGGGTATGAACAGTAGTACATTAGGGGGTCAGGATAACGATGTTAACAGTTGTGCCAACCACTCAGTTATAGCTGGTGGGGTTAATAATACAATTCAATCTTATAATCAATCTTCATTTATAGGAGCAGGTGTAAGTAATGTAATAGAAAAAATAGGAATAGGAGGAGGAAACTTCCCAGCAATATACAATGCTATAGTTGCTGGTACTAGTAATAGAATATCAAATGGTGCTGTAAGATCTTTTATAGGTGCTGGAGAATGTAATATAATTTCAGGATCTGGTAGTTTTATAGGTGCTGGTTTTAACAATTTTATTGATGGTCAACATTCATCAATATTAGGAGGCAGCAATAATAGAATTACAGGTGATTTTTCATTAGCGGGTGGAGAGTTTTCATTATCAACCGCAAACCAAGCATTTGCCTATGGGTATAATGTAACAGCTTCAGCAGGAGCTTCAACTTCATTTGGTGCAGTTAATGAAGCCTCAGGTTTAAATTCATTTGCAGCAGGTGGAGTAAATAATAAGGTACGTTCATGTAATGGGTTAGTTTCTGGTCTTACTAACGAAATGTGTAGTGGAGCTAAATCATCAATCCTATCAGGAGAATTAAATACAGTTACATCACCTTTTGGATTAGTAGTAGGAAATGCTAATAATGTATTAGGAGGTAGTGCTGTAGATGTTAGAGGAGGTAATATTGTAGGGGGTTGTAGTAATACTGTAGGTGGTACTTACACGCAAGGTAACCTTGTAATGGGTAATTCAAACATTGTAGGAAATTCTACTACCAGCGTAAGTAGTGGTGGTGTTTTTGGAGGAGGAAATAAACTTTACGCAAATGGAACAGTTATAATTGGAGAAAACAACTGTACAATAACTGGACAAAACCAATACGGTCATCAAAGTTTAATAGTAGGATGTGAAAACCAAAACCATTTTGGAGAAGCATCTATAGTAGGTGGTTTTGCATCTGATGGGTATGGTAGAAGTAGTATAGCTTTTGGTTTAGGTGCAACAACAGCCCAAGGATGCCAACAATATGCTTTTGGACAGGGAACAACAAATCCTAATAATGGTACAACCGCTAACATTGATAACCAATTTGTTATAGGAAAATATAATATTTGGAATATAACGGATTGCCACTTATTTGCAGTTGGTAATGGAGATGCAGATGGATCAAGATCTAATGCTTTTAATGTTAGTTTAAATGGAAGAGTAGGAGTTGGAAAATATAACCCTGCATATACATTTGATGTTACAGGTACTGGTAGATTTACTGGAGATGTTAGAGCAAATGATTTTATTACAACCTCAGATAAAAGATTAAAGTCTAATATTAAAGAAATTAGTAACGGTTTAGGTATCATTAAACAATTTACTGCTTATGAATATGAAAAATCAGGTAAACAAGATGCAGGTTTTATAGCCCAAGAGGTAGCAGAATCTATACCTTATGCTGTATCTACAGATAGTGATGGTAACCTAAATATGTCTGATAGACCCGTATTAGCTCACATGCATAAAGCAATACTTGAACTAGAAAAACGTATTGAAGCAATAGAAAATAAACTAACATAAAATAACCGTATCATGGGAGTACCTACTGAAGGATCATATAAAATGTTTGATACGGGATCCAATGCGAGCCCTATTACTAGCTCCATAAAGGGGGCACAAAAACATAAAGCTTCTGATCCTGTAGATGGAAATACTAATTTTACCCATAATATAACAGACGCTCAAATCCCATATTTTGATCCTCAATATGCAGGTGATATAAATTCTTTATCTGATATTACGGGTTCAATCCAATTTAGAGGGTACCCACAAGAAGTATCATGTTATACTTGTAGTTTTGAAGAAATAGGTGATCCTAATAATAGAACAATTATAGTATCAGCATCAGCTTTAGAAGATGGAGTTTCTTTTAGAACAAGATATGGTTCAACTTACTCCCCATTTAATGGAGGTATAGAAATATCAACAACTAGAAATAGTACCGTTGGTCTACAATACTCAGATATAGGATCAGATGAAACATTTGTAGGGTGGAGTCTTACAGAGGATGGTACAGGTAATATATTATCAAATTCCTCAACTTATTTGCATACTGTAAATGATGAAATAACAATCTATGCTTTAGCACGTTTATCTGATGCTATTGGTGTTGATTTTTGTTATTATAACACATCAAATATGAATACCATTTGTTCACCCTGCTCCACCACAAAAACAGTATATTTTGATAGAGATGATTTTGCATCCAACCCCCTTGAAGATTTAATTTGGTACGAAAATGCATCTTTAACAGTCAAATCAGATCAAGGATATTATAGACAAAAAACAACACAAACCTATACATGGTTATTTGGTCTTACTTATACAAGAACTATAGTAGATGATACTATATTTTTTGTATCTGGTTCTACTTTCCCAATTGAAGGAGCAGCTAATGTATATGATACTTGTGGGAATTTTATTTATTGTAATAATAGTTAATTATGGCAAAATATTTTAGAATAACAATAGGGACAAGTTTACAGACTACATTTAGTGTGAAATATTCTACTACAAGTAATCCAAGTACTTATGACCATATAGCTGATATATACATCCCTTCTTCTGGAACTTTTTCAACAGCAGCAAGTATATCTTATAACCAATTAACAGACAATGGTGGTGCTATAGTAAGAACAGATGATGATGTTTATAAACTAACAATTATAGACCAAAACGGTTATTGTAGTAGTTGTATTAGTGAAGAATTCGGTACAGCAAGCTCAAGTGGTGGGGGTACTAGTAGCCCACCATCAACATCAAATATCTATATTTACAATTATGACTCAGGTCAATCCAGTAATGGTTATGTTTCTTCGTTCCCAATTTATTATCAAAAATGGTCTGAATTTAATTATGGTACAACCCAAGGTAAAACTCATGGTGTAAAAAATGATTCAACCCAAGATGTATATATAAGATTAATGGCTAAAACTTATGGAGGTGGAAACTTCTCCCCAGATGCTATAGCTGTAAAAGTATTTGAAATGAATAATCCTAGTGGTAATCAAACAAATATGTATATAGGAAGTTATTTTGGAAGTCAAAATATATACCCATCTAGTACAATATCATTTAATAGTCCTGCTTATTCTGGGAACAACTACTGGAGGTTAGGAAAAAATGGAGGGCTTATTATTTTTGGTATAGATACTGCAGTTTATACCCAGGCATCTCAAACTAACGCTATTAGTTATACCCTAGCATATTCTACAACACTACCAGCAAGTGGCACTCAGGTAGAAATAACATCTTATACCTAAAATATGGCAAGTCAAACAGTAACATATACATTTAATAGAAATAACTTTACTAGTGATTCCCCTAGTTGGTCTGGACCTAGTGAACAATTGAGTAGTAATCTAAGGTTTAATACTATAACCCAAACCTTAAAATTAAATAATACTAATTATAGTAGAGGAAAGTTTACTGTATCTATCCCTTCAGGAGTTGATTTAGGTTTAATAACTTTTAGCACCCCAAATGGTAGTATAGTATCTATATCAGACGAAAAAGATAGTGTGTATGAACTATGTAATTTCCAAGGTTCTCCCATAGCTAAAATATTTACTGAAGATGGAAGTCCTAGTAGTGGTAATAAAATTTATTATTGTATAATAAATGGAGACCCAAATAGTACAACTCAATACTTAAATATATCTATTGCTCTAGCAAAAGAAGGTGGTATACCTTCTGCTAATAAAACAGTAGATTTAACTTATGATTGTTCTACATTTGAAGCTTTAAACAAAACCACAGTTGGATTACATGCTTATTCGGCTTATGATGCTAAAGCAGGTAGTTCAGATTTAACAACAAATCTATACTCGGCAACATCCCCAGGTTCTTGGGGTTATAATACAATACTTTATAGTAGTCCATATTTTAATAATCCAGCTTTACCTTATTTTTATGGGTATAATGGAAAAGTATATAGAGTAGGAGACCCATGGTCTCGAAGCTATGGTATAAAATTTAGATACGAAGTAAGAGTTACATGGCATTGGTTTTTAAAGAAAAGAGTTAGATCTAAGAGAGTAACATTAGGTCCTATGGAAACTTTAGATTTGGGTACTAATGGAAACCAACCTACATCTGAAGCATGTATAGAACCTACAATGAGAAATGTAGGTAAAATTAGAAAAGTTTATAGTAATGATTCAACTATACCTCAACCACAACAATATAGATATTATCTAGGTTATGATGCATCAAACCAAAGAAATTCTAATGATAGTGTATTTACAACATATTCTTTACCTAAGAAAAAACATTTCCCTATTACAGGGTTAATGCATGTTTTACAAAAACATACAAGAGGTATTATTAATGGTTTTAATAGATCTTGGGATGGAGATGTTAACTGGACAGCAATAGCAGGAGGTGCTGGTTTAGGATTAATAGCATCATTATTTGGAAAAACTATAATAACAAAAGTAGCAAAATTCTTTTCAACAATACCAGGCCCCTTACCATCATTCACTGCCTTATTTGGATCAGGTGCAGCTGCAACTTTAAGTACTGTTTTAGTTGTACTAGCTGTTTTATTTATATTATGGCAATTAATATCATTTTTTTCACCTAAAACACATCATTATAGAGAAAATTGTAAAAAATTCCTTCACCACTTCACATCAACCCCTTATATAAATACCACAGATGTTTTATATAGAGATGATGATTTATCTATTATAAATAATGGTCATTACTGTGATGGGGTGTATTATTATCGCCAAACAGGAGGATCAATTACCTCAAAAGCATTATCTTCAACATCCGCTTGGATAGCAGAAGATGAACCTTTTCAATTTTTATATTCATTACAAGCTGATAATCCTACATTAGTTGAGGAATGGCAAAAATTAATTTTATTACCTTATACATCAGGTAAACCAATTCCTTATTGTGGAGGCAGTACAATATATTATAGTGCAGAAAGAAATCATACAGTAACTACTCAATGTTGTGCTTTAGAAGATTGTAATACTCCCATAGTTATATCTTTACCTTATGGGTCTGTTACTAGTTGTATTAGCCAAACCGATGCAGACGATGAAGCGGAAGCACAATTCCAATCTGCTATAGATTATGCTGAAGACCATAGTATTTATAATGCTACTTTAAGTGATGAACTTATTGGACAATTAGATGTAAACTTTACTCATGAAATAAAAGAAGAAGATAATCCTACATCTATGGCACTTTACTTTGATAATAGAAGTGGATCAGATGCCCCCGTAGGTACTCCATTATATTACGATTTTACAGGATGTCAAAAGGCATTACCTGGTTATTATGCAGTATCAAGTAGTAATTATCCAAAACATTATTATAAAGTTGAAGATGGAGAAGTAGCTGCTATATATACTCAAAGTGCAGCTAGTGCTACGGTAACAACAACAGGTCAAAGTATAATAAAAACAAATGAAGATAAAAGTAGTAATTGGTATTTAAAATCAAATCTTAAGGACCCACTTTATTCTTATATAGCAAACAAAAATGATAGAACATTTGATGTTACTAGTTTAATAACTAATTCTAATGTAAGTTTAAGTGCAGGACGTATTGTATCCGGATCTTATACAGATGGTGACTTTGAAAAATATGCTAGCTTTAATGGTAATGGTATAACCTCAGCCATCACTTCAGAACAGGGGACAGGGTGGTATGCTCCTCTAAATCCATGGAAACCTGAACCAGATGATTTATTTTTCTATCAAAATGATTTAACCTCTTGGACAGGAGGTAACCATATTTCAACATCTGGTTCATCTATATGTTCTGGTGGTAACACAGGAAACACATATTATCACGATGGTAATAATAATACCCCGTCACTAGGTGATAGAATTTTTGATTCAAATGATATAACAGATTCTACATCAGATGGTTACATAAAATATACAACCCAATTATACATGAGTATTGTAAATGGTATTATGGTTGATAGTACTACTTGTGTTGTAAGTACAGATTTTTCTGGTAGTATTCAAAGGTCAACCATTTCATCAGCTTGTACTAGTTCAACATTTACAACTTTATATACCCATGATGGAAATACTTCTTACCCCGAAGTAGGAGACACAGTCTCTGTTTATGGAGGAAGTGCAGTTTCAAATGGGTTTATTAATACTAGTATTGGTGTGCTACAAACAGATGATGATGGTCAAGTAGTCCAAATTATTGATTGTAGTAAATCTATAGGTGAACCTCTTAATTTAACAGTAGGGTATAATGCTATTTTAAATGGTGGTAATACAAGTTGGTATGGTTATGTTGATCCTAATAATATGCATCTTGATCCATCACAAGCTAGCGGGGATGCAACTAATTTAGTAGGCAGCATGATTGGAGCTGATATAGTATTAGCTACAGCCTGGGATATAGAATGGAATTTAATAACTTGGTTAGGATGGCATGCTAATTATCTTTTCTTATGTATTAGAAAAACAGGACAATATACAGAAACTTTCACAACACTGAATATCTCCACAGATATTAATACAACAGTGACTCACCAGGGAGGATATTATGGTCAATGGGGAGGGATTAATCAAACAAACCAAAAACTTTATATCCCTGGAAGTGGGAATGAAGAATATGCATTTACAATTCCAAATGGATGTACAGTTACAGGAGCTGGAATACCTAGTGGTACAGTAACTTCAGGTCCTGCTTTTTATAGTAGTTTCTTTGGAAGATGGGAAATTAGTGTTAATAAAACAATTACTTATAGTAGTGTAGCAGGATCCACTTTAACCTTCCTCCAAAATAATGCACCAATAATAGCTGCA
>Ga0181399_1000563_pt1 | contig 13526 bp, 7 predicted proteins | sample 22SPOviralmetaG_FD_130128 | JGI IMG/M metagenome (GOLD analysis project Ga0181399, IMG submission 130128) | Marine viral communities from the oligotrophic San Pedro Time Series (SPOT) site, San Pedro Channel, CA, USA - 22 SPOT_SRF_2011-05-21 | ecosystem: Environmental > Aquatic > Marine > Strait...
AGAACACACTCAAACATTTCATAATCGTTATTTGTTGTGTCAGTAACAACAACTACATTATATGATGCACTGTATGGGTTAGTATATGTTGAAATAGAAACAGCACTTGGTGAACCAGATGATGGAATTGAAGTATAAGTGGACTTCAGTGTAGAAACATCCATATCAATACTTCCAGCAGTTGTTCCGATACCAGAAAACACAGTCAATGATGTCTGAGCCTCATGTGTAATAGGATTGTCTGGAATGAAATTGATCTTAACAAGACCACTATCAATGAAAGAACGATAAGTTCCAAGAGAACCACTAGAATTTGTTGGAAGACTGGTGTGAACATCACCATACTCTACATTATATACATTTGTACCATCATGAATAACATTCATTTCGACAGCATGATATTCACCGGTGGTGATACCAGACTGTGACTCAATCATAGTTAAAACTTTGGCTGCTCTGTTTGTTATTGGGAAAGAAGCAATTGTCGTCTCAGCTCCAAGAATAGTGACTTGTTTGCTAGTAAAATCAACAATGTCACCCATCTGTGTAGATCCAATACCAGTGATATTGTCACGAAGACTAATAGATACGGTCGATACATCATAAACATTGAATTCAAACTTAACTGGATTAAATGTTAGATCCCATTTGTCATTAACTACCAGATAATCATAGAAACCAAGTCTTGGATATGTTTCAATAGTAGCATATTCATTTACATATCCAGTTGTTCTATCTTGAAGTACATTTACGATACTGAACTGCCTTTCATCAGTATAAACATTGTCTCTAGTGAAAGTAAATACTTTATTAAAGATAAAGTCTAACTCATAGGATGAGATACTCTCGAAACGTTCAGCTCTTTCATTACTATTAAATGATCCACTAATATCATCAATTGAAAGAACTCTGTTTCCAATTGATTGGAAATAATCAGTAAGAATTTGATTTTTAAAGAAAATTTCATCAGAAACTAATTTACCATTAGCAAATTGGGTTCCCTCAGAAACAAAGTCAAAATCATAAACACAATTTAAGTCTCCCTCTCCGATAATATCAACAATGACATCAATATTGGAATCATTTGGTGTAATGATAGCTCCACCTACCTCAGTTTCTGTGCTTTCCAATTGGTAATCAGCAAACTTAGCAAAGCCAGAAGTGTGATTGAGATCACTTACTGGACCATTCCAATCTTGATATGGAACTCTACTAGAAAGTGAGTAAGAGAACCTCTGATAATATTCATTATTAGGAATTACCTGAAGATTGTCATTCAAAAATCCAATATTATCTTGCCAACCGCGAATGACAGTAGCACCAACACCAGTTGTAATTTCAGCATTGAAATCCCACTTATTAATAACAACACCTTGAGTATTAGAACTTTCACCTCTGATAATTGATCCTACTGAAAATTCCTTAGGTGTTATCAATTTGAGTTCATTAAATTCACTTTTCCAAGACTCAACAATACCACTCAATTGGCCACTAGTAACTGTTTCTCCAACGAAAAAGTCATTAGTCGTTAAAGATACATCAAAGATTGGGAAATGAGTCTCAGGAATGACTCTACCCACAGTCCCTGACTGAACTGCACCTGGAACCTGGCCAGTTTCTAGTGAACTAGACAAACTATATTCAATATATGCTCCACTACCACCAAGTTTTGGTAAAACCGCAGTTACAGGGAAGAGAGTATAATTATAATCTACAGAATTGTAACCAACTCCACTAGAACCGGTTCCAATGTTGATATTTTCAACTAAGATATTCTCACCAACAACAAATGGAAACTCTCTAGGTGTACTAAATTGTTGATTTAAATAAAGTCTTACAGTTTTAGTAGGATTATCAAATGACAATGTAGAGATACCAACACCATTAGAGTTTTGAGTTGGAATAAATTTAGGTTTAATCTCATACATCCCGGTAGTATTATTCAAGATTTTTACTTGAGTATCACCAAGTTTATATTCAAGATCAACTTCAGGAAGAATCGTATTAGTGTATCCATCAATAACAACAAGTTTTGCTGGTGAAAGATAATTTCTTCCAATAGAACTAATACCAATTGATTCAAAAGAATTAAGTGACTTCATCTCCAGAATTTCTGGAAGATTAGCTATAGGTCTTAAAGTTTGATCAGTTGGATAATCAAATCCAATGTTATCAGAATTAAATTTACTCCTAAGAATCTTACCAATGTTATTAGATCTTGGTTTTAAAATTGCATTAGTACCAATACCACTAATGATATTGATGACTTTAGGTATTCTGGAATAATTGATACCAGGATTGGTTAAATCAATCTTAGAAATTTCACCATATGTTTTAGTAGAATTAGTAATATAGGAAGAAACAGAGTTTAATTTTGTATAAGTTGTTGTCTCTGGATCTTTTGTTAATTGATAGGAAAATGTAGTAGAACTAGTTCCAGTAATTGTATACTCACCATCAAAATTACTCAATTCTACATTGATTTGATTGAATGGTGAAAGTGAGTCTCTATCAATTACGATACCAATTTTTGTTATAAAATTAAAATCTTTATTAATTGGATCAAATTTATAATACAATCTAGAAGAAACATCATCAGTTAATTCAATTGTGAGATTAGCAGTAGAAGTTATACCAACTATTCCAGAAGTTGTGACCTCAAAAGACTTATCTTCTTTTTTTCCAGTTGTTAAAAATTCTTTACTAAAATTTTGATCAAGATACGCACTCATCTTGAATGCTGGATAACTTACACCATTTGAAAGGAAAGAAAGTGATGAGTCACTCAAATCAAATTTAAGATTATTATTTTTTCTGGATATGACAAGAGGATTGATCTTTGAAATTGTACCTCCATTTCCCCCGGAAGTAATATTGACAAATCTTGGTTCTTCCCTAGTGACTTCAAATTTTTCAGTGACAAGTTTAATATCATTATTATCAAATGGGACAACATAATACATCTTATTATCAACAAGACCACCAGTTGGATCATCAGAGGTATGAATGACCTTATCACCAAGGATAAAATTGTGATTTGATATAGTAATTGAATTTAATTGAGTATTGACCTTATCAGAAGCAAATCCAACTGGATTGAATACAATTCTTCTGTTATAATCGTTATATCTGACATCAACAACTTGTTCATAAGTTGGTTTGACCGCCATTCTAACTTTATCATTTGACAAAAGGCCGTGTGTTGAAGCCGTAGACACAGTTACGACATTATTGGTGACACTTCCCCTTAAAACATCACCTCTAGATGTTTTAAGACTATGATAGTCACCAGTTCCGATACTATTGAAGTAAAGGAGACCACTTGTAGTTCCAACTCCAACATATTCATCTGTGAGGGTTGAAAGACCAACCTTATGGGATGAAATACCAATCAGATTTTTGTCAATTGGAGTAGCATATAAAGTATCATACTCAGTTAGATTTACATAACCATTAGATGTAAAACCATTCCAGACTTGGAGAGATGATCCACTATTAGTGAAGTAGTCAACTCTTTCATTAAATTTTAGACCATGATTCTCATAGTAAATTGCCTGTGTTGGAATGAAAACTACAGATGCACCAATACCTGGATTTCTAAATGTAACTAAAGTGCCAACACCATTACCTGACGTTGTACCAACACCAACAGATTCTGAAGGATCAAAGTAAAACTCCTCATTGATTCTGAAATATTTTTCAGTAGAAATAGATCCTACATTGATTGCAAACTTTCTAGGATTTTCACGAAGAACAGAACTATTAGTGTGAGCAGAACCAACTGTTCCCTCTACTGCTCTGAGAACACGAATTCTTTTTGTCTCACTATCAATATTCAGAACTTTTACCTTTTCAGTTCCAATTCCAAGAATGTCATTTGGTCTTATGAATGGATAATCAAAAAGTCCAGAAGCATAGAAATATGTGGTAAATCCAGTGGTAGATGTAGAACCAATACCTAATGTAACTACAAGAGTTTCAGTTCTGACTCCAACCTGATGTATTCCACCAAATCCTTTGTAGTATGATGAAAGGTTGTTAATATTTACAATATCTTTATTTTTGAGACCATGTGGTTCAGTACCAAATCCAATATATTGATTTGAATTATTTTTAATAAATTCAATATTTGCAATTTGAGTGGATTCGACATTTATTGTGTCAATTTCTCTACCTTGAATGTGAGAAACTTTAGCTTGGGCGCCACTTTCTATTCCATCCTGTTCGGATTCAAATACTAATCTATCATTAACTTGATAATTACGACCACCAGTAAAAATTCCAATTTCATTCAAGGAACCAAGTGAAACTCCTGTAATGTTAATTGATTGTTCTTTGATTTTATTTGAATCAAACAAATAATCATATCCACTAAATTTATCATTAGTGTTGTAAGTTGATGTATTTCTTAACCAGTTATCAGATTGAATATCATAATCTATCTGATTAGATGTACTTCTATAGTTGAATTTATTTCTTTCAGCGAAAAAGGAGTCTCCAATAACATATGGGAACTTTGGTTTCTTATACTTTCTAAAAGGTCCATAACCGTCTGTAACGGTCTCTACCGTAGTAAAGTAAGCATATACACCCTCAGGGTAATCTGGGGTTATACAGAACCTTCCATTGTGAATGTCCAGATCACCAGAATTAGTAAATTTATAATCCTCAATAAAGAAACCTTCAGGGAATATACCAATTGGTGGTCTATTTGTAGTGTCTACCTTCATCTCATATCCAGATATCATTTGTTTGATAATTCCACCATCTGGATTCGTATAACCATACGGACCATAAATTGGACAACTATCATAGGCCCATCCAACAATTGGTGAGTGTGATGTATTGTCAACCTCTATTCCATTTAATTTTTGTAAATCTGGTATTCCATAATATTTCTTACCACTATTGAGGAGAACATAAGTATTCTCTCTTAAACTTCTAGGCGTATAAATGTGACAATATTGAGTGATATCTCTACTAATATTTTCTTCAACAATTCCATCATCATTTTTAATTTTGTCAAAATTTCTTTCGAACAGATTTACATTCCACTCGTTAATATCAAACTTTACTAAGGCATTGACACCGGGATTTTCAATTGTGATACTAGTTTTGCCCGCAACATAATCTATACCAGAATTGACTATTTTAACCTCAATTAGTTTACCATCACTAATAATTGGAGACAGTTTGGCATAGTTGCCAGGTCCATTAATGACTAAGTTTGGTGGAGAAGTATAATTATTACCTTGATTATTAACTACTACATCAACAATTTTTCCATTGTTAATAACTGGTTCTACTTGAGCTAAGACCCCATTCTCAAACGAAAAATTAGGTTGTCTATCGAAATTAAGAATATCTGATGAACCATATTCAACACCTCCATTCGTCAGGTCAATAGAATCAATAGATCCTCTGAATACTGGTTGAACTTGGCACTGGAAACTCTGACCAGAACGACTATCAATACCAGTAACACCATTAACAGATACAACAATTGGTTTGTAATTAAAAGTTCCCTCACCGGTACTTGTAATATCAACAATAATGTTTTTATCAAAAAAGTAACTTAAAACAGTACCACCAACACCCACCTCGCTTAATGAGAATGAATTATCATCAATTTTTCTTACATAATAATCTTTTGATTCTACAATACCAGATACTGCACTTGACCCAGAGGTATATCTGATAATTTCTTTAGTTTTGTAACCATGATTTTTAATTTGAAAACTATTTGTAGCAGTTGAAATGCCAGTTGATACAATCTTTCTTTCCTTGTTCTTAAAACCAGAACCAGGATTGGTGACAATAATACTTCCTACAACATTTTTTTTCTCAGCTGACTTTATACTCTGAATTCCCAATCCAAATTGACCAAGGGTTACAGGATTAATACCAGCTCGAGAATCAGTCGTATTGTTGTGAAGTGTTATAGTAAAATTATCAACAATATCAACAAAATAGGAAGAGTTTGTAGATAAACCACTAACACCTTTCATTCCCCTTGAATTGTAAATTACTCTCTCATCTTGTTTAAACTTATGGAATGAGCTAAATCCAATTTGATCATTTGTAAGATTAAGATTGCCGTTGAACTCTGTATTGATATTAACTTCGTAAACAATTTGAGTAAGGTTTACTACAGCCTGAGCATCTGTATCGGGATTGCCACCATCGATAGTAACTATTGGTGTATTTTGAAAATCAAAACCACTATCAGTAACGTCAATTCTTTCAAGATTTCCCTCGACTGCAACTGTACCAGTTGCACCAGAACCCACCGAATCACTAATAATAAATTTTGGAGGACTGATTATATCATATCCTGACCCACCATTAGTTACTATTAATTTTCTAATTGGTCCATAAAAAACTGAATCATTTGATTTGTAATTGAGAAGTTCAACACCATTGATGAACATCCCATTGAAACCAGGGAGAGTTGTGGAAGGACCAAATCCTTTATTAATTAATTTTGTAAACTTTCTAAAAATTCCTTGTGGTTCAATAGGTTTTTGATAAAATTTAAAATAAGTAAATACGTTATCAGTTACAGTTCCAGAAAAAGTTACATACTTGTCTTTGAACAGATCAGCCCTACTTTTTGACAACTTTATTGAAGTTTTATTATAAATTCTCACATAATAGACGGATTCATCTAAATTCTCAAACTGACTTATCGTGATGTTTGTAGAAGAAGTTCCATCTGGAAAAGTCGTCGTATTTACAATTCTTCCTGCAGAATATTGAACAGTATCTCCAGTATAGAAACCATGATTGACCCCAAAGTCAATAATATCATTACCATCAGGAGAAGATGATCCAGAGAATGTTAATGTTTTATTATATGGATCAGTTGGTGTATCTTTATATAATGGAAGTGAATTTGATGCAATAAGAATATCCCCATCAAAGTTAGAATAGGTATCTTGTACATTTGCAATATACTTGTTAAGAAAATTATATTCTCTAGAGTTTACCTTAAGGGTTTGATTCTCAACTTTCCAAAAATTATCAACATTCAGTTTGAGGGGTGATTTAACGATAAAAGTATTTTCGGAAATAATTGATGTAACATCGACAGGAACAATATTACTATCGTCATCAGACAGTAAAAGATTGTACCCAGGTCTAATATGATTAGTGTCGTATGTAGTTACAGAATATTTGTTTTCAAGAACGTCAGTTACTTCAATCGATTGAACATCATAGTGAGATTTAGTATTGTTTAACCATTCTGATGAATTGATCGAGACATCTTCAATACCAAGAGACTGAATATGAACAGTGTCATTTTTTTCATAAAGATGACTGTTTGGATCTACTTTTAATTCTTTTAGAGTCGAAGTAATCTTTACTCTTATTTCTTCATCAGTACCAATACCAACATATGCATAAGAGTAATCACTAAACCTTATATCTGTCTTTTTACCTAATACACTTGGAACAGGATCAACGTTTAAAAATTGATTTATACTTTTTCCATTATAATTAATTTCTATCTCATTATTGTCGATATCGAGAATTTCAAGTTTTCCAGTTTCGGGAAAACTTACTGTTGAATCAACATCAATAATTGTTGATCCAGTTGCAACTTGTGTTAAAATTTTTGTTTTTGGGTTTGACTTAAAATAACCATACAATGAACCATCAGTATTGATATCTCTATCGTACCCATAATCAATACTAAGTTGATAATACTCACCGTCACCATACTGAATCTGAGAAACATGAGTTACCGTTCCACGAGCATCAGTAGAATCTTGAAAAAGTGTAAGACTTTGGAGGTCTAATGGATTACCAATATCTTTTTTTACAACAATATCTTGAGTTACATTGTAAGATGCATCAGATGGACTGAACAGAAATTGACTCGGGCGAATGATATCAACAGTTTCACCAAAGAGAGCTTTGAAAAGTATTTTATACGATAAGTCTGTTCCTTTTGTCTTATAAAAACTGTCACTATTGATGATGAAATTCTTTTGATTTGTTTTTAAATCTCTATTACCAAATCCTGGACTAATTTGAGTCTTTAACTTTTTGAAAAACTCTTGTAAAAACAGAACATTTAAATTATGAACTACATCACCTGATGTATGATCATCTGGTACTGTAGAATTTTCAAATTTTAATCTATCTGGAATACTAGATGTATAGGAACTGGTTCCACTAAATCCTCTCTGGCAATTTTGAAATGTAGTGAAAGTTTTTGTTTCATACATTATAATCTCATCACCAATTTTGATGAGACCATTCCTATCTAAAAATCCCTCAGTATTACCTTCTACAACAATATCTTGAGCTACAGAATCAATGTCAGTTCTTAGTTTTGCATTAGATACTAAGTTAGTAAGATTACTAACATTTACATACTTGTCAATATTCTGCAATAGATCAAGTGTAGCACCTTTAGTTTCCTGAGAAACATAGTACTGTTCCAGGAATTCTGAAAGAAGAGGAAAGTCCTCCTTCACAAAAGATGGAAGTTGACTCGCAACTATATCTTGAAATTTGACTCTGTCTATTGACATTATTTTACAATCTTAGTAGGATGAACCTGATGAACCTGATGAACTAGAACTTGATGAACTAGAACTTGATGAACTAGAACTTGATGAACTAGAACTCGATGTCGTAGACACACGGGTTGTATTCAATCTAGAAACAGTTTGATCATTTACAGATGTTTCTGTTGATGAGATGATAGAGTGCCCCCCTTTACCACGAACCAAGCTTCCACTTGAATAACTTGAAGATACGGTGTAAGTACTACCTGACACATCACTTCCTGAAGATATTGAATCAGGAATTGGAGTTATATTCAATTTGGAGGGATCCATTTGTAAGTAAAGGTCTTGAAGACCAATTATATCGTTTGAATGAGGACAAGCTGAAACTTCAATGAGAGAAGTGCCACGAAAGACTTCTGTTGATATCACATTCAATGGATTCAAACTAATGAGTCCTTTAACATAATCAATAGTTCCGATGTTGTTCTTAACAACAACTGGTTCAGTTGGTGAGATTAATTTAAACAAGAAAATTGTTCCTGTTCTCAAATCCGCATTTGGTGAATCACTCATGTAAACAGTTCCACTAATACCACTTACAGTAAAACCAGAAGTTTTAACATTGAAACCAATTTGATTCTTGATGTGAATTTGATTTCCAAATCCAATACTATACTCTACGAACTGATTTGGAAAAGGTGATAAATCTCTTCTCATATGAATTATAGTAATGTTCGACGTAATGAATTCATTACTATCGTCAACCACTTTAATGAATTTACTATATTTAAATCTAGCCCCAAACTTATTTAACTGAGTAGAATTAGCGTAGTTTATGATATTATTAGTCACCGAAGTTACTAATTGTGATGGCCCTGATGTTAGGTTGGAATTATAATAGACATTAGTATCAACTTCAATAAACAAATACTTCAAATCAATGATTTCTGATACAATACCAGCTACAGAGTATTTTCTAAGTTCAAGTTGAAGACGCCTCTTTACCTCATCAGATATGAATACCCCATTGTGTGGTTTGATGCTGACAAATACCTTTCCATATTGTGGTGGATTAGTTTCTTCCCCACCATATGCTGATACTGATTCAGCTTCGGGGTAGATTCTTGGGATGAGTGTTTCAAAATCAGTTGTTGTTACAGCTCTGTTCTGGGATGCATAGATGTTGGGTGCGAATTTCTTAATTGATTCAACGCTTTCAATTTCTTCTCCACCATATGAACTTTCATTGATTGTTAAACCAGAAATACCAGAAGAAATAATACTACCATTTTGATCATTAAGTGTTCCAACATATGAAAAGTTAGAAAGACCATTTGCTACTGATCCACTACAAGACAAATAATTGACTTCAATTTGTTTTGGTTCTTCTATAGATTTACCAAACACACCGTCACCGAACAACAATTCATATGTTTCTCCTTCTGATTCTCTTAAAAAGTAAAGAGGTGTATTTTCATCAACATTAATCAAATTATCATATTGTGTATATTTTCTTGTGGTGCTGGATCTTGCAGAGTCTCTTACAAGTACCCTAATATTATTAGTATCAATTCCAGAATTTGGTAAAATATATGTTTGGTTTGGATTACTTGAATTTACAACAAATACTGAATTTAAATATGAACCTTCACACACATTAATATTATCAAATACAGCTGTACCAGTTGAGTCAACAGGGACAGTAATGTCCTCCATGATACAAAAAGTAAATGATTGTTTATTGAAGTTTGAAGCACTCAGTGCAACAGGACCAGCTTTGAGTGTTATTATCGAAACATTAGAATTTGATGCATCAACTGAAAAACTAATATTACATTTACTTGATTTTCTTGATCTGGGAAGATATCCAATATTTCTTGCAATCGATACAACATTCTCTCTCAGTGTCGCACTATCAAGAAACACTTCATTCGACACCATATTGGCGTTGTATGAAGAGATATATGTGTTATATGCTAATGTGTCTATGATGGTCGATAGGTTCGATCCTTCAAAGTCATAATCCGTGAAATTGGAATTAACTCTGAGGTAATCTTTGATGGATTGTTTAATCTCATCAAAATCGACATTACTGAAATTTACTAAAGGCATTTTACCTAGTGGGTTCTAATGCGAACTGGAGTTGTTGTGTGTCTGACTCAATACCAATAATATTATATGTGATTGTTACATTGAACTCATGTGAGTCAAAGTCAGGTGTCACATCGATGGATTCAATCTTAACTCTTGGTTCAAAGTTACTAATCGTAGTTTGAATTTGAGTTTTAATTGCAAAAGCAGTTTGTTGATCAAAGTTTTCAAATAGTAATCTATAAACTTCAGACCCTAGTGCTGGATTGAATGGTCTTTCACCAGGAATTGTCAATATAAGATTACGAATAGATCTTGCAATCGCATTCTCATTATGAAGTGCTATTAGATCATAGTTCAGAGGATTGATCTGAAACGACGCACTTACATCTTTAAAAGCTTTACTAACTCTTTGAGCTGGCACCTGTTTAGATACTACAAATCTGCTTTATTTAGGTGTGTTCTGATAAGGTTTGTTGTCCACACTTACATTCATGATCTGGATCACTGCAATCCTCTTCAGATTCAAACAAACCATCCTGATTTACAATTCTCTTGTTCTTCGGTGTTTGTCCATCATTATTAATTTCTCTTAACAGATTGTCTTCCATTTTACTTAGAATATAATTACTATCTATGAATCATGATCGAGCGAATCCTCTTCCTTACGTTCTTTAGCTGTCTTCCAGAAGTATTCATCTTCTCGTCCCATACCAAGACGTTCAAAACCATTCTCAACAGAATAGTATTGTGTTGATACTTTAAAGTCTGGCATCTTTGGATCCTCAGGTGTCAAACTGTTATCAAAGATACGCATTCTATTATTAGGATACAATGCATACTGTCCATTCTCTAATTCAATTAAATTATGTGACTTATGTTCTGCAGGATTCTCTGATGTTGCATAATCAATTGTATCAGGATCTTGATGATAATTATCTAAGGTACAAACATATGTTCCTTTCATAATACCATGATCTCTTGTATAAAGTTCATAGTCCATACTACCAATAAACTGTTTCTGAACAGTTACAACACCATAGTCCATACAATTCCAGAACTGTAGGTTCGGTAGATTCATATCAGGTGTTGGTGTCTCTGGATCTGATACAAAGGCACTGATTGGTAGTTTATCATACATTGCTGCATATTCAGGGAGATATGTCTCAAAGTAAAATGCACGTCCTGGGATGGACTTACATGACACCCAGACACCCTTTACAAACTCTCCATGACCACTTTGATGATCCGTAAGATATTCTTTCCTTACCCATACTTCAGTTGAAGGTAGATTAGCAATCAGACATGCCATACATGAATCCTCAGTTAATATATCTATACATTAAAAAAGACCCCGAAGGGTCTAGTTGATTATCGTCCTTGTCCCTTATATCTTTTCTTCTTATGATTGGAACTCGTAGCCGCGTATTTTGTATGTTGACCAGATCCTTGTCGGGATTTTTTTGGTTGTGATTCAATAAACACATTACCTAACAGACTCTTCTTAACTTTAGCCATACTCTGTACCTCCTATTAAATAACACGCATTTTTTCATGACCCACACGAATACGAGGATCACACCAAATCTCATAACCTGCTTCGATAGCATCTAGACAGAATGAAACATCCTCTCCACACATATCTTGAACAGCTCCTGATTCAAACACCTGCATCTTCGGTGCAAACCATGGATATGTCATCTCTTTATTCTCAAATACTCCCTTACGAATCATTACCCATCCGAAACCTGTGTAATCTACAGTGAAAGGCTTCTTACGTTTCTGAATACTATCAACCATCTCATGATTCATCACACCACCATTGTTACGGAAGTCATCTTCTTCCAACCAATGTGCAACTGAGGTGGTTCTCCCGTCTTCTGTGGAATACCAACCAGCAGAAATTGGATGATCTGCTCCCTCAATCTCATTACCTTCTTCATCAATTGCTGATGCAGGTAGTGATACATCACACAACTGCCAAAACTTCTCTGGATTAAACACAATATCACTATCAATCCATAACTGATAATCATAGTTCAACTTACCATCCCAGGGAATCTGATCTGGTCCACGAAGTACATTAGCACCTAAACACTTACAACGTGCAAAGTTCACCATTGATGAGTAATCCTGACTGATCTGAATACTCATTCCGTTCTGTACCATATCAAAACACAATTGAACGAAGTTCTTCATAAACGTATATGAACATCCACGTCCTGGTAGACAAAATACAACTGTCTTCCCACGCATCCTTGCTCTGATAGCATCATAATCCCATTCTGGTGTATCTGTATTCTTTACTCCACTCTTGGGCTTTGATGCTTTTACTGTAAATCCTTTAGCCATAAGTCTGTGTAACTCAATTCAATTATAGTCTGTATATGTATGAAAGTCAATAGGAACTTTCTTCAAATTCCATAGTCGGTTTATACACTAATTCATATGAAAGATCATCCTCCTCATATTCAGTCTTCATTAATCCTACCATCGCCTTTAATGTCGTCCATGTCTCACTGAATCCTTCTTCAGTAATACACGAAACCACACACTCATCACGAAGGTATATGTGGTAAAATTTATCTTGGGAAAATTTTTGCATCACTCCTTTTTGGGGGTTCGTTTTATATATCAATACCAGGCATAGATTTCAAAAAAAATATTCCGAATTATTTTGAAAGAGGGTATATACTTTTGTAGGTTAGGGTTAGGTACTTTTTTATAACGGGGGGGGCAACGCGGCCCGACGGCATCACGAACCGACGAAAACAACGTGTCGATTCACAACATTATCATATCATACATTTAACTGATTGTCAACACTGTCCCTAGGTAATAAAGAAGGGAGAGAACACCACTCCTCTCCCTCAGTTTGTAACACACACCGGATCTGAGTTTATAGACCTCACC